>Ga0070741_10006314_pt1 | contig 25590 bp, 12 predicted proteins | sample Coa_R1_4_FD_66440 | JGI IMG/M metagenome (GOLD analysis project Ga0070741, IMG submission 66440) | Surface soil microbial communities from Centralia Pennsylvania, which are recovering from an underground coalmine fire - Coalmine... | ecosystem: Environmental > Terrestrial > Soil > Unclassified ... | reverse complement strand
GTCCTCGCGCTGGCGGTGCTCGACAGATATTCGGGACGACGCCCGCGCGGCTCGTGGCGACAGCGATGGCGCCGCGTCGGGATTGCGACGTGGCTGGCCGACGTCGGCGTCGTCGGCATCCTGCTGCTCTGGCACATCATCGGCGCGATCTCGTCGGACGACGGCTACAACCTGACGATCGCGCGGGCCAGCCGCGCCGCCGGGTACTACGACAACTATTACCGCTTCTTCGGCGCCACCGAGGCGCCGTTCGACTGGTACCAGGGCGTGCTCGCGCACCTCGCCGCGGTCAGCACCGCCGGGGTGTGGATGCGGCTTCCGGCGACGCTGGCCGGCATCGTCAGCTGGCTGATCATCAGCCACTGCGTGGTGCCGCGACTGGGCCGGGGGATTGCGTCGAACCGCGTCGCGATCTGGACCGCCGGCGCGGTGTTCCTGGCGGCGTGGCTGCCGTTCAACAACGGCCTGCGACCCGAGCCGATCATTGTGCTGGGCACGATGGTGACCTGGATGCTGGTCGAAAATGCCATCGCCACAAGGAGATTGGCACCAGCGGCTGTCGCCGTGTTCGTGGCGATGCTGAGCGTGACGCTCGCGCCGCAGGGACTGGTGGCGGTGGCCGTGCTGCTCACCGGGTCGAGGGCGGTCGCGCGGGTGATCGCCAGGCGGCGTCCCGTCGACGGTGTGCTGGCACCGCTGGCGGCGTTGGTCGCGTCGCTGCTGCTGATCCTGGTCGTGGTGTTCCGGCTGCAGACACTGGCCAACGTCGCGGAGTCCGCGCGCATCAAATACACAGTGGGCCCGACGATTTCGTGGTACCAGGAGTTTTTGCGCTACTACTTCCTGACCGTCGAGAAGAACGTCGACGGTTCGCTGACCCGTAGGTTCGCCGGCCTGGTGCTGCTGCTGTGCCTGTTCGGGGTGATGGTCGTGCTTCTGCGACGCGGCCGGGTGGCCGGGCTGGCCAGCGACCCGGTGTGGCGGCTCGTCGGCACGTCCGCGGTCGCGCTGCTGCTGCTGACATTCACGCCGACGAAGTGGGCGATCCAGTTCGGCGCGTTCGCCGGATTGACGGGCGCGCTCGGCGCGGTCACCGCGTTCGCGTTCGCCCGCGTCGGCCTGCACAGTCGCCGCAACCTCGCGCTGTACGTCACCGCGCTGCTGTTCCTGCTGGCGTTGTCGACGTCGGGCATCAACGCGTGGTTCTACGTCGGCAACTACGGCGTGCCGTGGTTCGACAAGCAGCCGGTGATCGCCAGCCACCCGGTGACGTCGATGTTCCTGACGCTGGGCATCATCACCGGCGTCTACGCCGGCTGGCTGCACTTCCGGCTCGACTTCGCCGGGCACACCGAAGTCAAGGACAACCGGCGAAACCGCGTGCTGGCGTCCACCCCGCTATTAGTGGTGGCCGCGATCATGGTGGTGCTGGAGGTCGGCTCGCTGGCCAAGGGCGCCGCGGTGCGCTACCCCGTGTACACCACCGCCAAGGCGAATGTCGACGCGCTGACGTCCGGGCTGTCGAAGACCAGCTGCGGGATGGCCGACGACGTGCTCGTCGAACCCGACCCGACGGCCGGCCTGCTGCAGCCCGTCCCGGGGCAGACGTCCGGACCCGACGGGCCGCTCGGCGGCGCGAACCCGGTGGGCTTCACCCCGAACGGCGTGAGCGACGACCTCCAGTCCGAGCCAGTGGTGGCCCGGCCCGGCCTGGTCAACTCCGATGCGTCACCCAACAAGCCGATCCGCGGTGTCGGCGACACGATGGGCACGGCCGGCGGCTACGGCCCGGTGGGTGTCAACGGCTCGCGGGTGCTGCTGCCGTTCGGCCTCGACCCCGCCCGCACCCCCGTGATGGGCAGCTACGGCGAGAACACCGTTGCCGCGCACGCGAAGTCGGCGTGGTACTCGCTTCCGCCGCGCACGGCGGACCGCCCGCTGGTGGTCGTCGCCGCCTCGGGCGCGATCTGGTCGTACGAAGAGGACGGCAGCTTCTCCTACGGACAGTCGTTGAAGCTGCAGTGGGGAACGCGCCGCCCGGACGGCAGCTTCCAAGAGCTCAACGAGGTGCAGCCGATCGATATCGGGCCGCAAAAGGCTTGGCGGAACCTGCGATTCCCGCTCGCGTGGGCGCCGCCGCAGGCGAACGTCGCCCGTATCGTCGCCGACGACCCGAACCTTTCGGAGGACCAGTGGTTCGCGTTCACCCCGCCGCGAGTGCCGGCGCTGCAGACGGTTCAGCAGCTGATCGGCTCGCAGACGCCGGTGTTGCTCGACATCGCGACCGCCGCGAATTTCCCGTGCCAGCGGCCGTTTTCGGAGAACCTCGGTGTCGCGGAGCTGCCAAAGTACCGGATCATGCCCGACCACAAGCAGACCGTGACGTCGTCCGACATGTGGGAAACCGTCGACGCCGGCGGTCCGCTGATGATCACCTCCGCGTTGCTCGGCGGCTGGACGGTGCCGTCGTATCTGCGCAATGACTGGTACCGCGACTGGGGTGCCATCGTGGCGTACGACCCGTACATACCGCTGAGCAAGGCGCCACCTGCCGTCGTCGAGCAAGGGTCGATCACCGTCAACGGCTGGACTCGCAACGGCCCGATTCGAGCGCTGCCATGACGGCTATTTTTGCTACCGCCGAAGAGGGCCGCGCCGAGGCAGTCCGGCATGACATTCGGATCGCGCGGTGGGTGGCCACGATTGCGGGTCTCATCGGATTCGTGCTGTCGGTCGCGACGCCGCTGCTGCCCGTCGTGCAGACCACCGCGACGTTGAATTGGCCACAGCAGGGCCAGCTTTCGAATGCCACCGCGCCTCTGATTTCGCAGACGCCGGTGACGATGTCGGTGACGGTGCCCTGCTCGATGGTGCGCGCGATGCCGCCGAAGGGCGGGATGATCCTGGGCACCGCACCCAAAGACGGCAAGCAGGCGGCGCTGCAGGCGCTGTTCGTCAACGTCAGCACCCAACGCGTCGACATCACCGACCGCAACGTAGTGGTCGCTAGCGTGCCACGCGCACAAGTGGTTTCGCCTGCGTGCCAGCGGATCGAGATCACGTCGTCGGAAGCCGGCACGTTCGCGACGTTCGTCGGGCTGACGGACGGGTCGGGCAAGCAGTTGCGCAGTGGCTTCGCCGACCCAAACATCCGGCCGCAGATCGTCGGCGTGTTCACCGACCTCGTCGGCCCGGCACCGCCGGGGCTTTCGGTTTCCGCGGTGATCGACACCCGGTTCTCCACCTCGCCAACGGTTTTGAAGTTGACGGCAATGCTGGTGGCAATCGCTGCCACGATCATCTCGCTGTTAGCGCTCTGGCGGCTTGACCGGGTTGACGGCCGACGCATGCGGCGGCTGATTCCTGCGCGGTGGCGCACGTTCACACTGATCGACGGCGTCGTCGTCGTGGCGTTCTTCCTGTGGCACATCATCGGCGCCAACTCGTCTGACGACGGCTACATCCTGCAGATGGCCCGCACCGCCGGCCATGCCGGCTACATGGCCAACTACTTCCGCTGGTTCGGCAGCCCCGAGGACCCGTTCGGCTGGTACTACAACCTGCTGGCGTTGATGACGCACGTGAGTGACTCGAGCATCTGGATTCGGTTGCCCGACTTGGTGGCTGGGTTAGTGTGCTGGCTGCTGTTGAGCCGAGAAGTGCTGCCGCGGCTGGGACCCGCGGTGGAGTCCAGCAAGGCGGCGACGTGGACCGCCGGGTTGGTGCTGCTCGGCGCGTGGATGCCGTTCGACAACGGACTGCGGCCGGAAGGGATCATCGCGACCGGGGCGCTGATCACTTACGTGTTGATCGAGCGGGCGATCATCTCCGGCAGGATGACGCCGGCAGCGCTGGCGATCGTCGCCGCGGCGTTCACGTTGGGCATTCAGCCGACGGGTCTGATCGCAGTCGCCGCGCTGCTGGCCGGTGGCCGGCCGATTCTGCGAATCCTGGTGCGGCGCCACCGGATCATCGGGACCTGGCCGCTGGTGGCCCCGCTGCTGGCGGCCGGGTTCGTGGTGCTGACGGTGGTGTTCGCCGACCAGACGCTGGCAACGGTGATGGAAGCCACCAGGATTCGCTCCGACATCGGCCCCAGCCAGGCGTGGTACACCGAGAACCTGCGTTACTACTACCTGATGCTGCCGACCGTCGACGGCTCGATGTCGCGACGGTTCGGTTTCCTGATCACCGCTCTCTGCCTGTTCGCGTCGATGTTCTTGGTGTTGCGGCGCAAGCGAATTCCCGGCGTAGCCCGCGGGCCGGCGTGGCGGCTGATGGGCGTCATATTCGGCACGATGTTCTTCCTGATGTTCACTCCTACCAAGTGGGTGCATCACTTCGGGCTGTTCGCCGCCGTCGGCGCCGCGATGGCGGCGCTGGCGACAGTTCTGATGTCACCGTCGGTGCTGCGGTGGTCGCGCAACAGGATGGCATTCTTGGCGGCCTTGCTGTTTGTTCTGGCGCTGTGCTTCGCCACCTTCAACGGATGGTGGTACGTGTCCAGCTACGGCGTCCCGTTCAACAACGCGATGCCGAAGATCGGCGGAATCACCGTCAGCGCAATCGTTTTCGTGCTGTTCGTGATTGCCGCACTATATGCGGTATGGCTGCACTTCACATCGCGTGAACACGGCGAAGGCCGGGTCGCACGGGCATTGACCACCGCGCCGATTCCGATCGTTGCCGGCCTGATGGTGGTGCTGTTCATCGGATCGATGCTCGCCGGGGTGATCCGGCAGTACCCCACCTATTCCAACACTGCGGCCAACTTGCGCGCGTTCGTGGGCGGCTGCGGCCTGGCCGACGATGTACTCGTCGAACCCGACACCAACGCCGGATTCCTGACCCCGATGCCCGGCGACTACGGGAAGCTGGGGCCGCTCGGCGGTGCGAACCCCATCGGATTCACGCCCAACGGAGTGCCGGAACACATTGTGGCAGAAGCGATCCGCATGACGCTGCCACAACCCGGCACGGACTACGACTGGGACGCCCCGACGAAGTTGTCGACCCCCGGCGTCAACGGCTCAACGGTCCCGCTGCCGTACAAGCTCGACCCTGCGCGGGTGCCGGTGGCGGGCAGCTGGTCCAACGGTCCGCAGCAGGAGAGCACGCTCACCTCGGCGTGGTATCGGCTGCCGCCCACCGACGGCGCACATCCATTGGTGGTCATCACGGCGGCGGGCACGATCACGGGCAACAGCGTGCTCGCCGGGCACGTCGACGGGCAGGCCGTCGAATTGGAGTACGGCGTACCGGGGCCGGGAGGCGCGCCCGCGCCCGCAGGCCGGCTCGTACCCGACGACATCGGCCCGACGCCGTCGTGGCGGAATCTGCGATTCCCGCGCAACGACCTCCCAGGCAATGCGGTGGCGGTCCGGGTAGTCGCCACCGACCGTTCGCTGACGCCGGGCGACTGGGTCGCGGTCACACCGCCGCGGGTGCCTGAACTGCGCACGCTGCAGGACTACGTCGGCTCCACGCAGCCGGTGCTGATGGACTGGGCGGTGGGACTGGCGTTCCCGTGCCAGCATCCGATGCTGCACCGAAACGGCGTCACGGAGATTCCGGCGTTCCGGATCACGCCCGACTACCTCGCCAAGAAGCAGGACACCGACACCTGGGAAGACGGCATCAACGGCGGCCTGCTCGGGATCACCGACCTGCTGCTGCGCGCCCACGTGATGGCGACGTACCTGTCGCACGACTGGGGCCGCGATTGGGGGTCGCTGCGCAAGTTCGACACGATCGTGCAGGCCGCTCCTGCGACGCTGGATCTGGGCGAGGCCACCCGTAGCGGGCTGTGGTCGCCGGGCAAAATCCGCATCAAGCCGTAAGCCGTCATGTTCGGCGCGCTGAGACGCGCTGACCGCGTCTGAGCGCGCCGAAAGTTGTGGTGGTTTGGTCGGCCGTCCGGTTAAGTAGCCCCATGGGGAACACGCCGGCAACCAAGCGCCATCACGTCGTCGTCATCGGGTCGGGTTTCGGGGGCCTGCGAGCGGCCAAGGCGCTGAAGCGCGCCGACGTCGACGTCACCCTTATCTCGCGCACCACCACTCACCTGTTCCAGCCGCTGCTGTACCAAGTGGCCACCGGAATCCTGTCCGAGGGTGAGATCGCGCCGACGACGCGGCTGGTGCTGCGCAAGCAGAAGAACGTTCGCGTGCTGCTCGGCGAGGTCGAGGCGATCGACCTCAACGCGAAGACGGTGACCTCGCGGCTGATGTCCATGCACACGGTCACGCCCTACGACAGCCTGATTGTGGCGGCCGGGGCCCAGCAGTCGTACTTCGGCAACGACCACTTCGCGACCTACGCGCCGGGAATGAAGACCATCGACGACGCCCTGGAGTTGCGCGGCCGCATCCTCGGCGCGTTCGAGGCCGCCGAAGTGTCGACCGATCACGCCGAGCGCGAACGCCGGCTCACCTTCGTCGTCGTGGGCGCCGGGCCGACGGGCGTCGAGGTCGCGGGTCAGATCGCCGAACTCGCCGAGCGCACGCTCGCGGGGTCGTTCCGCACGATCGAACCGAAAGACTGTCGGGTGATCCTGCTCGACGCAGCGCCCGCGGTGTTGCCGCCGATGGGTCCCAAGCTCGGCCGCAAGGCACAGCAACGGCTGGAGAAGATGGGCGTCGAGATCCAACTCAACGCGATGGTGACCAACGTCGATTACATGGGCATCACCATCAAGGACAAGGACGGCGAAGAGCGGCGGATCGACTGCGCGTGCAAGGTCTGGTCGGCCGGTGTTCAGGCCAGCCCACTCGGCAAGATGATCGCCGAGCAGTCCGAAGGAACAGAGATCGACCGGGCGGGGCGGGTCGTCGTCGAACCGGATCTCACCGTGAAGGGTCACCCCTACGTGTTCGTCGTCGGCGATCTGATGGCCGTGCCTGGCGTGCCCGGAATGGCGCAGGGCGCGATCCAGGGGGCGAACTACGCAACGAAGTTGATCAAGCATGCCGTCAAGGGGCACGACGATCCGGCCAACCGCGAGCCGTTCAAGTACTTCGACAAGGGCAGCATGGCCACGATTTCGCGTAACAGCGCCGTCGCGAAGGTAGGCAAGCTCGAATTCAGCGGCTACCTGGCGTGGCTCGCCTGGTTGGGGCTGCACTTGCTCTACTTGGTCGGTTTCAAGAACCGCTTCACGACGCTCATCGCCTGGTTCATCACGTTCATCACTCAGAGCCGCGGGCAGATGGCGATCACCAGCCAGATGATCTACGCGCGGTTGGCGATGGAGATGCTGCAGAACCAGCAGAAGGAGGCGCTGGCGGCTGTCGAGCAGGCCGACGAACTGGAGCGGTCGGAGTCGGCGGGCTAGGCCCGCGCGACGCTCACCGGAATCCCGTTCAGCACACCGTTACCCGACGGTTCGTCGACGAACGTCGGAGGCGACAGCGTGTTGGTGTTTACGCCCGGCGAACTGTTCGCCACCGACATTCGGGTGCCGGGCTTGCCGTGACCCCAGCCGTGCGGCATCGACACCACACCCTGCTTGATCGCGTCAGTCACCTCCACCGGCACCTGCAACTTCCCTGTAGCAGAGGTGATTTCGACGAAGTCGCCGGTGTCGATGCCGCGGCGCTGCGCGTCTTTGGTGTGCATCAGCAGTGTGCAGCGGTCGCGGCCCTTCATCAACGACGGCACGTTGTGCAGCCAGGAGTTGTTGGAGCGCAGGTGTCTTCGGCTGACCAGCACGAGTTCCTCGGGATGTCGGTCAAGCCTTGCGGCGAGCCGGGGCAGGTCGTCAAGCAGATACTGCGGCGCCAGCCGGATCTTGCGATCCGGGGTGCCGAGGATGTCTGGCAGTTGCGGCACCATCGGTCCGAAGTTCATTCCGTTGGGCTGTTCTTTCAGCTTCGCGAGCGTCAGCCCGTCGGGATTCTCGCCGTAGCGGTCGCCGAACGGTCCGGTGCGCAGAGTCAGGTCGAGAACCCGTTCAGGGCCGCCCTTTTCGTAAAGCGTGCGAATCGTGGCGCCGTCGAGTCCCTGGGTGAACGCCATGTAGTCGAACCAGCCGTCGTCGAGCGTCGCGACGTCGACGTCCTCGGCGGGTGTGCCGGTGCACAGGCCGGTCAGCCGGATCAGGATCTCCCACTCCTCGGGGCTTTCCGGATCGCTGGGCGAGAACACCGGCGGCGAATAGTTCACGACGCTGTTGATCGCGAACGCCAGAATCAGGTCGTCGTGGTGCGGTTGCTCGAGCGGCGATTGGCCGGGCAGGATCACGTCGGCGTGCCGTGTGGTCTCGTTGAGGAAGCAGTCGACGGAGATCATGGCATCCAGCCGGGGTAGTACCTCGTCGAGCTTGTCGCCGGCGGGCGATGACAGTACGGGGTTGCCCGCGACAGTGATCAGCGCTTTGATCTGCCCGTCGCCCGGGGCGGCGATCTCCTCGGCCATGCAGGACACCGGCGCCTGCCCCAGCACCTCCTTCGCACCGCGCACGCGGGTCTGCCAGCGGCCGAAGTTCGCGGCGCCCCCCTCCATCCCGGGCAGCGGCTGGCCCGTCATCGTCCACACCGCGGGCCGCGGGAACATGGCACCGCCCGGGACGTCGAAGTGGCCGGTGAGAATATTGACGACGTCGACGAGCCAGCTGGCCAAGCTGCCGAATTCCTGGTTGCACAACCCGATTCGGCCATACACCACCGCTCGTGGTGTACTCGCCAGCTCGCGGGCCAGACTTCTGATGCGTTCCGGCTCGATGCCGGTGACGTCGGCGACCCGCTCAGGCTGCCAGTCGGCCGAGACCGTCCGCATGGTGTCGACGCCATCGACATGCTTCTCGATCCCACCGAGCGACACCAGATCCTCGTCGAACAGCGTGTGCACCACCGCCATCAGCAGCGCGGCGTCGGTGCCAGGAGTGATCGGCAGCCACTCGGTGGCCCGCGCGGCGGTCTGGGTGCGCACCGGATCGACGACAATCACCTTGCCGCGCTTACTGATTCGATCGATGATGCCCATCACATTCGGGGCGGCCAGCAGCGAGCCCTGCGACGACGCCGGATTGGCTCCCATGACGACGAGCAGGTCGGTCCGCTCGATGTCGGGCACCGGAATCGTCCACCAGCCGGCGTACATCAGGTGCGAGGTGAGGTTCTTCGGCCATTGGTCGACAGTGCCGGAGGAGTAGCTGACCGGGACTCCTGAAAGTCCAAGCAGGACACCGATGTAACGGCCCAGCGAGAAGTTGTGTGCGCTCGGGTTGCCGATGTACGCCGACACAGCCGCGATGCCGTGCTTGTCGATCACCGGCTTGAGCAGTTCGGTGCACCGACGGAATGCCTGCTCCCAACTGGCTTCTCGCCACTGCCCGTCGACCTTGACAAGTGGACGACGGATGCGGTCCGGGTCGTGGTGCAGCGCGCCGAGGGACGCGCCTTTCGGGCAGATGTGTCCGTGGCTCCAGGTGTCGTCCTTGTTGCCGCGGATGTGCGTGACGCGGCCATGCTCGACCTGAATTTCCAAGCCGCACATGGCCTCGCACAGCGGGCAGGTGTAGAGGTGGCGGCCGTCCTCACCGGGGCGGGCGAGCGGGGTGCTAGTCACTCGCTCACGCTACGCCCTAATCGCTACTCATGGTAGCGTAATTCCCCTAAGTGGGATTTCGCGTCAGCGTAGGAGCCGGTGGTGCGGCGTCGTCGAGTGTGTACACGAGGTTCAGGACACCAGTCTCGAACGTCTGCGACGACAGCAGCTTCAGCGGGATCGGGTCGCCGTCGTCGAACAGGCGTATGCCTGTGCGCACCGCGATCGGGTGCAGCAGCAGGTGAAGCTCGTCGAGAATCCCGGCCGCCAGCAGTTGGCGGACCACCGACACCGAGCCGCTCATGCCGATATCGCCGCCGGCCTCTTCCTTCAGCGCAGAGACGGCCTCGACGAGTTCGCCGTCGAGTTGCTCGGAGTTGCGCCAAGTGAATTCGAGTTTCTGCGTGGACACGACGATCTTGCGGGTGTCGCCGAGTTGCTTGGCGAACACGGCGTCCTCGCCACCGTCCGCCTCGCGGCCGGGCCATGCACCCGCGAAGCTGTCATAGGTCTTGCGGCCGAACAGGATGGTGTCGGCAGCGCCGAGGGTCGCGCCGACGGCCGCGCCCATCTCGTCGTTGAAGTACGGGAAGTGCCACTGGTCGGGGGCCTCGACGACGCCGTCAAGCGCGATGAACAAGCCTGCCTTGATCTTTCTCATGCCGTGGTAGACCGGCCCGGCCGCCGGAATTCATCGCACGCTCGATCGGCCGCGAGCGTGCGCTCCGGTACGGAGTTTGTCGGCGTGTCGACGTGCAGACACGCACGCTCGCGCTGACGGGAACTAGATCGGCAACAGGCCGTGCTTGCGGTACACGCGGTCATGCTTTTGCTTGTCCCGCAACAGGTGCAGCGACTTCCGCAGCAGTAGCCGGGTCTCGTGGGGCTGGATCACCGCGTCGATGTATCCACGCTCGGCGGCGATCCACGGGATCGCCATGTTGAGGTTGTAGCCCTCGACGAACTGGCGCTTGACCTCTTGCGCCTCGGGCGCGGTCGGATCGGGGAAGCGCTTCATCAACAGCTGGGCGGCTCCCTCGGCGCCGATCACCGCGATCCGTGCTGTCGGCCACGCGAAGTTCAGGTCGGCGGAAAGCTGCTTGGATCCCATCACCGCATACGCGCCGCCGTATGACTTGCGGATCGTGATCGTCACCTTCGGCACATCGGCCTCCACGACGGCGTTGAGAAAACGCCCGCCGCGCTTGATGATTCCGTTCTTCTCCTGCTCCACGCCCGGCAGGAAGCCCGGGGTGTCGACGACGAAAACCAACGGCAGGTTGTAGGAGTCGCAGAACCGGACGAAACCGGCGGCCTTGTCCGATGCCTCATTGTCGATCGAGCCCGACAGGTACATCGGCTGGTTGGCGATCACCCCGACCGGCCGGCCGTCGACGCGGGCGAACGCGGTGATCATCGCCTGGCCGCGCTGGGCCGCGACGTCGAACACGTCGCCGTCGTCGAAGATCCGCAGCAGGATCTCGTGCATGTCGTAGGCGGCGTTGTCGCTGTCCGGCACGATGGAGTCGAGCTCCAGATCGTGTGGGGTGATCTCCGGCTCCATCCCGGGGTTGACGATCGGCGGATCGTCAAAAGTGTTGGGGGGCAGGAAGCTCAGATAGTCACGGACGTACTGGAACGCCGCGGCCTCGGACTCGACGACCTGGTGAATGTTGCCATAGCGGGCCTGCGCGTCGGCGCCGCCGAGTTCGTCGAGACTGACGTCTTCACCGGTGACGTCCTTGATGACGTCGGGGCCGGTGACAAACATGTAGCCCTGGTCGCGCACCGCGACGACGAGATCGGTCTGGATCGGCGAATACACCGCTCCCCCAGCGCATTTCCCGAGAATGATGGAGATCTCGGGCACCAGGCCGCGCAGCAGCTCGTGGCGACGGCCCAACTCCGCGTACCAGGCCAGCGAGGTGACCGCATCCTGGATGCGCGCGCCCGCGGAGTCGTTGATGCCGATGATCGGGCAGCCGACCATCGCGACCCACTCCATCAGCTTGGCGACCTTGCGACCGAACATCTCGCCGACCGAGCCCTGGAACACGGTCTGGTCGTGACTGAACACCCCTACCGGCCGGCCGTTGATCCGGCCGTGCCCGGTGACCACTCCGTCACCGAACAACGCGTTCGGATCGCCGGGCGTGCGGCACAGCGCGCCGATCTCCAGAAAGCTGCCGGGGTCAAGTAGCGCGTGGATGCGTGCCCGGGCGCTGGCGATGCCCTTCTTCTTACGCTTGGCAACCGCCTTCTCACCGCCGGGTTCGGATGCCAGCTCCAGCTTTTCGCGCAGTTCGGCCAGTTTTTCGGCGGTGGTTTCTGCCACTACTTCCCTACCTTCGACTCAGCCTCGATCTTGTTCAGGGCCTGGCTCATGTGCGCGCCGACCTTCGCGATGATCGGCTCGTCGATGGCCTGGATGTGCTCGCCGCCGATCGGCACGACCTCGAGGTCGGCCACGAACTCGCCCCAGCCGCCATCCGGCTTGCGAGTGGCGTAGCGCGGTTCGAACATGATCGCGTCGTCGTGATACCGGTCGGCCATGTACAACGTCACATGTCCGTCGTACGGCCGGATCTCGGCGGTGTCGATCGCGCGGTTGTCGAGGTACGACGTGCGCTGGTGCTCGATGATGCCGCCCGGAATCTGCACACCGCTCTGCTTGACCGCTTCCAGCACGAACTGCACCTGGCCCGCGTCGTCGAGAGTCTCCAGGTGCTCGTACGGGATCTCCGGGATCTGCACGTTGAACGTCCGCTCTGCGAAGCGCGCATAGCGTTCCCATCGCTGGCGGGTTTCTTCCTTGGTCTGGGGAATCTCTTCGCCCGCGCGGACCACGTCGATCAGCCCGACGAACGGCACGTCGCAGCCCTGCTCGCGCAGCCCGATCGCGCACGCGTAAGCCAGCACCCCGCCGAGTGACCAGCCGACCAGAATGAACGGACCGTCACCCTGCAGCTCGCGTAGCTTCGGAATGTATTGCGCCGCACGCTCTTCAATGGTGCCTTCGACCCGCTCGAACCCAAACATCGGTGTGTCGGGCGGAAGCCGGTTCAGCAACGGCTCGTACACCACGGTCGACCCGCCGGCGGCGTGGAACACGAAGACGGGAACTTTCGACGAACCCGCTGGGCCTTCGGGACGTGGCCGCAGGGTGCGGACGAACCCGTCGATCTGCCCGGCCTCCAAGTAGTTTCGCACCTTGTCGGCCAGCGCCTCGATGGTCGGCGACGACTTCACGTCGTCGACGGATATCGGTCCGTCAGCGCGGTCGGAAAGCCGCTGCGCCATCTTCCGCGCGGTTTCGTCGTCGAGTTGCGGCAGCTCGTTGAAAATGCCGCCGGGTGACTTGCCGGTGATCACCGCCCACGTCGCGAACGTGACGCGCTCGGATGCGTCGCGCGGTGGCACGTCCGCGCCCAGCGCCTCGGACACCGCCTCCTGGCTCAGAACGGCGGCGGCACCGGCCAAGTCGGGCTTCTCCCGCGGCGGCCCTTCCGGGTTGTCCGAGGGGGGCGGAGGCGGAAGTTCCTGCGTTTCCGCGTCCGGAGCGGCAGGACCCGCAACATCAGGCGGCGCCTGCGGGTCCGGCGCCGGCGCCGTCAACGTCTGAGCCGACGCGCCGGACAGCAGCCGCGCCTGCTCCTGCGCGATCTCGTCGGCGGTCTTCGTCTTCTGGTACTCGTGCAGCTCGGCCACTTCGTCGCGGTGCTCGATCGCGTATTGGATCAGCTTTTCGACGGCGTACAGGTTGGCGTCGCGCACGGCCTGCAGCTGAATCGGCGGCAGGTCGAAGTCGTACTCGACGCGGTTCTTGATCCGCACCGCCATCAGGGAATCCAGGCCGAGCTCGATCAGCGGCACCTCCCACGGGAGGTCCTCGGGCTCGTACCCCATCGCGCCGGCGACGATCGTCGCCAACCGCTGGCCGACCGTCTCGCCGGTGTCCGGCGACCACTTCGCGAACCCCGCACCGAGGTTGGCGCCCTGCGTGAGGTTGTCATGCAGAATTTCCGCATCCTCTTGGGGCTCGGGTTCCGCCACGGGCGCTTCGGTAACCGGCTGCGCCGCAACGGTTCCGACCGCCACCGCCGCCGGTAGCGCAGGTGCCTGGCCGGAGCGCGACACCACCGCGTCGTAGACGAGCGTGAACGAGTCGTCGATGCGGGCGTGCACCTGCACGGACGCGCCGCCGGGGTGCCGCGTCAGCGTGGTGACCAGCCGCGCGCCCTCGCCGGGTACTGCCCGCTGCTCCGACGCGGTCAGCGTGGCGTCGGGAAGGACCTGCGCGGCAGCGGCTTTCACTAGTGCGGCCAGGTCTGTCTGGCCCTTCGGCGCGTACTCCCAGACGTGCCGCCCGTCGGGCAGCGCGACGTGATTGCCGGGCATCACCAGCGAGGCGTCGCCGGAGAACCGTGCGTCGAGCCAGTGCTGCTTGCGCTTGAACCGGGTCGGCGGAACGTTCGCGTAGTCCTGCGGCCCTTGGGCGCGGGCGAAGAGCGTGCGGATGTCGAGATCGTGGCCGTAGACAAACAGCTGCGCCATGGTCGAGGCCATCGACTCGACCTCGTCCTGCTTGCGGGCCAGCGTCGGAATCAGCTGCGCATCGTGCAGGCCGGCCGAGGCGGTGGTCAGCCCAACCTGCATGAGCGCCACCGGGTTTGGCGCCAGCTCGAGGAAGGTGGTGTGCCCGTTGTCGACGGCGTTGCGGATGCCGTGCGTGAAGTACACGCTGTGCCGCAGGCCCTTCTTCCAGTAGTCGACGTCGTGGATCTGCTGACCGGGCTTGATGAAGTTGCCCTCGTGCACGGTGGAGTAGTAGCCGATCTGAGTGGGCCGCGCCTCGATGCCGACCAGCTCGGCGGCTAGCTCGCCCAGCAGGGGATCCATCTGCGAGGTGTGGCTGGCGCCCTTGGTTTGGAACTTGCGGGCGAACTTGCCTTCCTTCTCGCAGCGCTCGATGATCGCGTCGACCTGCTCGGGCGGCCCGCCGATCACGGTCTGGCCGGGCGCCGCGTACACGCACACCTCGAGGTCGGGGAAATCGGAGAAGACCGTCTTGATTTCGTCGGCGGAGTATTCGACGAGCGCCATCAACCGGATGTATTCGCCGAACAGCATCGCCTCGCCCTCGCCCATCAAATGCGAGCGCGAGCAGATCGTGCGGGTCGCGTCCTCCAGGGACAGCCCTCCGGCGAAGTACGCGGCGGCGGCCTCGCCCAGCGACTGACCGACGACGGCGGCGGGCTTCGCACCGTGATGCTTCAGCAGTTCGCCGAGCGCGACCTGGATCGCGAAGATGACGATCTGCGTGGTCTCGATGCCGTAGTCCTGCGCGTCGTCGAGGATCAGCTCGACGATCGAATAGCCGCGCTCATCCTGCACCAGCGAGTCGACTTTGTTGATCCAGTCGGCGAACACTTCGTCGCGCAGGTACAGGCTCTTGGCCATCTTGCGGTGCTGCGCACCGAATCCCGCGAGCACCCACACCGGCCCGTTGGTCACCGGCCCGTCGGCGGAGAACACGTTCGGCCGCTGCTTGCCCTCGGCCAGCGCGCGCAGGCCCTTGATCGCCTCGTCGTGGTCATGGGCCAGCACCACCGCGCGTGAGCGGCCGTGGTTGCGCCGCGACAGCGCCCGCCCGATGGAATCCAGTGACGACGCCTGACCCTCGGGGCTCTCCATCCAGTCGGCAAGTTCCGCGGCCGCGGCCTTCTTGCGCGACGTCAGGAAGGCCGAAACCGCAAGCGGCACAACAGGAACGGGCTTCTCAGAAGACTCGAGCTCTTCGAGCGCAATCTCCTTGAGCCGCAACGCTTCTTCGGTCAGCCCCGGTAACTCGTGCGCCGACCCGTCGGCCAGGCCGGCCGGCAGCACGTCGTCCGCTTCGTCGAGGAATTCCCCGTACTCGTCCAGTCGCACCCCGCCCACGTACGTGGCGGCCGCCTCCGCTTGAGGCTTCTCCTCGACGACAGGTTCCGGTTCCGGCTCCTTCTCGACCACATCGCGGGGCAGCACCTCGCGCAGCACGAGGTGCGCGTTCGCGCCGCCGAAGCCGAACCCGGACACGCCGGTGATCGCGTAGCCGGAGTAGCGCGGCCAGTCGGTGACGGTGTTGGCGACCTTCAAATGCACGGCGTCGAAGTCGATGTACGGATTGGGGCCGGCGTAGTTGATCGACGGCGGAATCTTGTCGTGGTGCAGCGCCAGCGCCATCTTCGCGAGACTCGCTGCGCCCGCGGCTGATTCGAGGTGACCGACGTTGGACTTGACCGCACCGAGCAGAGCCGGCCTGTCGGCCGGACGGCCCTTCCCGACGACGCGGCCCAACGCCTCGGCCTCGATCGGGTCGCCCAGGATCGTGCCGGTGCCGTGCGCCTCGATGTAGTCGACGCTGCGCGGGTGGATGCCGGCGTCCTTGTATGCGCGGCGCAGAACGTCGGCCTGTGCGTCGGGGTTCGGCGCCAGCAGGCCGTTGGATCGGCCGTCGTGGTTGACCGCACTGCCCGCGATGACGGCGAGGATCTGGTCGCCGTCGCGTCGCGCGTCGTCGACTCGCTTGAGCACCAGCATGCCGCCGCCCTCGGAACGGGCGTAGCCGTCGGCGTCGGAGCTGAACGACTTGATCCGGCCGTCGGACGCCAGCACGCCGCCGACCTCGTCGAAACCGACCGTCACCAACGGAGTGATCAGCGCGTTGACGCCGCCGGCGATCACCACGTCGGCCTCGCCGTTGCGCAGCGCCTGAACCCCCTGGTGTACGGCGACCAACGACGACGAGCAGGCGGTGTCGACCGCGACCGACGGGCCACGGAAGTCGTAGAAGTAGCTCACCCGGTTGGCGATGATCGAGCTCGCGGTGCCGGTGATCGCGTACGGGTGCGCGACGGTCGGGTCGGACATCGCCAGGAAGCTGTAGTCGTTCAGCGAGCTGCCGACGTACACGCCGACGCTCTGGCCGCGCAACGACGAAGCCGGGATGCGGGCGTGTTCCAGTGCCTCCCAAGTCAATTCGAGCGCCATCCGCTGCTGCGGGTCGAGGTTGTCGGCCTCCATCTTCGACAGCGCGAAGAACTCGGAGTCGAAACCCTTGATGTCCTTGAGGTAGCCGCCGCGGGTGCGGGCCTTGGATACCCGGTCTGCGATGCGCGGCTCGTCGAGGAACTCCACCCAGCGGTCCTCGGGCAGGTCGGTGATGGCGTCGCGGCCCTCCAGCAGCGCCTGCCAGGTTTCCTCGGGGGTGTTCATGTCGCCGGGGAATCGGGTGGAAAGGCCGACGATCGCGATGTCGGCGACATCCCGGGTGCGCGACCAGTCCTCGTTCTCGTCGGCGTCTTCGGGTTCCGGTTCGCCCTCGATGATCCGGGTGGCCAGTGACTCGATCGTCGGGTGCTGGAACGCGACCGTCGCCGACAGCGTCACGCCGGTGAGGTCCTCGATGTCGGACGCCATTGCGACCGCGTCACGCGACGACAGGCCAAGCTCGACCATAGGCGTGGTCTCGTCGATCGCGTCGGGCGACTGGCCGGTGGCGTTGGCCACCCAGTTGCGCAGCCAGGCGCGCATCTCCGCGACCGTCATGCCGCCACTAGTTTCCTGAATCTCGTTGTCTGTCATACTAATTCGCAGGTCAGTCCGCAGCGTCGGGGAACGAATTCACGGAGGCGGTGCCGCCGCGCAGGCTTCCGTCGATGTAGGCCGCCCGGCATGCGCGCCGGCCGATCTTGCCGCTGGACGTGCGCGGGATGGTGCCGGCGGGCATCAGCAGCACGTCGCGGACCGTCACGCCGTGGCGCACCGCGATCGCGGCGCGAATGTCGTCGGCAATCGGGTCGACGTCGAGCTTGTGCGCGCCCGGCGCACGCTCGCCGACGATCACCAGCTGCTCGGACGTGTCCTCCGGGTCGTACTTCAGCCCGGCGTGCGGGTTGTCGAACACCGACTGCGGCAACTGGTTGGCGGGCACCGAGAACGCCGCCGCAAAGCCCGGCCGCAGCGCGCGGGTGGCCTCCTGTGCGGTGTGCTCCAGGTCCTGCGGGTAGTGGTTGCGGCCGTCGATGATCACCAGCTCCTTGATCCGGCCGGTGATGTAGAACTCGCCGTCGAGGAAGGCGCCGAGGTCGCCGGTGCGCAACCACATCGCGTCGTCGGGTGCGCCCTCGGCGTGCGACGGGTTCGCGCGCGACTTGAGAATGTTTTGAAACGTTTCGCGGGTTTCTTCTTCCCGATTCCAGTAGCCGGAGCCAATGTTGTTGCCGTGCAACCAGATCTCGCCGATGTGGCCGTCCGGCAGCTCGCTTGCCGTGTCGGTGTCGACGATCGCCGCCCACTGGTCATACGAAATCCGTCCGCAGGACACCTGCGGCACCCCGCGGGGGTTGTCGTCGCCGACCTTGACGAGCTTGCCCTTGTTCAGCTCGTCGCGGTCGACGCGGATGACGGTCGGTCCGACCTTCATGTCGGTGGTCGACACGAACAGGGTGGCCTCGGCCATCCCGTAGGACGGTTTGATCGCGGCCTCGGTCAGACCATAGGGCGCGAATGCCTCGACGAACTTGCGCATCGAGGTCTGCGAAATCGGTTCGCTGCCGTTGAGGATCGCCAGCTCGTTGCTCAGGTCCAGTGGCGGCTCACCCTCCTTGGGCAGTCCGCGGCGGGCCGCATGCTCGAACGCGAAGTTCGGCGCCGCCGAATAGGCACGACTGGTGTCGCCATCCTGAACCCCCAGCGCGCGCATCCAGCGGATCGGGCGACGCACGAACGCCGCCGGTGTCATGAAGGTGATCTGCCGGCCGATGATCGAGGGCAGCATGATCGTCAGCAGCCCCATGTCGTGGAAGAACGGCAGCCAGGTGACGCCGCGCTGCCCCTCTTCACCCTGCAGACCGTCCATCAATTGCACGAGGTTGGTGGCCACCGACTGGTGCGTGATCTGAACGCCAGCCGGGCTGCGGGTGGAGCCCGATGTGTATTGCAGATACGCGATGGTTTCCTCGGTCGGGTTGTCGGGCTGCACCCACGTGCCGGCGACCTCGTCGGGCACCGCGTCGACCGCGATGATGCGTGGCCGCTCATTGGCCGGGCGGTTGCGGAAGAACTTGCGCACCCCCTCTGCCGAGCCGGTGGTGGTCAGGATCGTCGACGGCGTGCAGTCGTCGAGCACCGCGTGCAGCCGGCCGACATGGCCCGGTTCGGCGGGATCGAACAGCGGCACGGCGAGCCGGCCCGAGTAGATCGCGCCGTAGAAGGCGGTCAGGTATTCCAGGTTCTGCGGGCAGAGGATCGCGACCCGGTCGCCCGGCTGGGTCACCTGCTGCAAGCGTGCAGCGACCGCGCGGTTACGCGCCGAGAACTGTGACCACGTCAGGTCGCGGGCGACTCCGTCGCGCTCGGTCGAGAAGTCGAGAAAGCGGTACACGAGGTTGTCGCCGCGGGTCTGGGCCCACCTCTCCACGTGGCGGACGATGCTCGAGCCCTCCGGAAACTTGATCCGGCCCGTCTTCTTGTCGATGAACGGGTTGACGTAGATCGGCACGTTTTTCTCTCCTGTTCAAAGCACACTCGGCCTTGCCGTCAACTGGCTGCAATCGCCGCAAAACCCCAAACCGTACAGATGGTACCGAGGTTTCGACGGTCATCGCCGTCACGCACACCGGTCGGCGCCACCGGATGTCCCGATGCCGTTGACCAGCCCGTTCGGGCCGCGCCACCATTGCCGCTCTTAGTTATTTCTTAATGTTAGGTGACGCGTCATCGGCGACCAAATCGGCCGCCGGATCGAGACGCAACTGTTAGGCGTGCGCCGGATGCGGCGCCTTGTCGATCACCCTGGCAGCCCAGTCGCGCGTCCACACCGTCGCGGGCTGGCCGTTGCTGCTCCAGAATTTCGTGGTGTTGTAAGACGCGTGCACAGGCTGACCCGCCGCGCCCATCAGCGTTCGGAGCGTCTCTGGCAGATTGATGGGGTTCATCGCTTCCACCGGCGCCGCACATATCAGGTCGCCGGGGGCGCAAATCTCGTTAGTGCGATCGTTGAGCGCGCCGAAACCACCCGTGCGTGGGCCGGTCAACGTAATGCCCAAAAGACCTGCGCCACTTGAGACCAAAGGCACATCCCTGAGCGTGATCTCGGCACCCTGACCGGGAGGATCGGGCGGAACGTGCTGGCCCACGCCGTCCTGGCGTCGACCGTCGGCGATCAGAGTCACGCCGAGGACGAGATCGTCGTCAACAGGTCCCCTGCCGTTACCGATGTCGCTGGCGATGTCACCGCCGATGACCGCGCCTTGTGAGAAGCCGACGATCACATACCGGGTGAGCAGGCAATTGGCGTGCATGTCCGCGATCGCCTTCTCTGTCGTCGCAGTGCCCTCCTTGCGGCTGTCGTTGTATGTCAACTCGGTCGAATCGCCTCCCGGTCGCCGGAACTGCGCGGTGTAAGGCACCGTGTAGGCCTCGAGTCGGCTCTTGTCGAATTGTTGGGTCAGCGGCCGAGTTACGTTGAGCAGCAACGCATTCGGGAATTGCGTGGGGTTCAGCGGGTCCTGTTGCGGCGACGACTCCCAGGTGCCGGGGATCGAGACCAACATCACGTCGGGACATCCGGCGGCTTGGACTACCTTGGCGCCCGGCCTGTTGTGCCACCACCACAGCAACCCCGAGGCGACGCCGAGAACCACCAGCACGATGGCAAGCACGACCGCGAAATTGCGCCTGCGCGTCTTTTTCTTCGCCATCCTCACCCGTGCTTGGGATGCGGCGCCTGGTCGATCACCCCGGCGGCCCAGTTGCGCGTCCACACGGTGGCCGGCTGGCCGTTATTACTCCAGAACTGCGTGGTGTTGTACAGCGCGTGCACGGGCTCGCCCGCGCCGCCGGTCAACACGTCGATGGTGTGCGGAAGATTCATCGGGTCGAACGCGCCTTGAGGCGCGGCACAGATCAGGTCTTCGTTGGCGCAGATCTCGATGGTGCGCCCGTCGAGCGCTCCGAACCCGCCATCGCGAGGGCCCGTCATCGTGATGCCCCACATATCGGGGAAGTCGCCGGAGAGCGTCGGGACGTCCTTGAGGGTGATCTCGGCACCCTGGCCCGGGGGGTTCGGGTCGATGTGCTGACCGACGCCGTCCTGCCGGCGCCCGTCGGCGATCAGCGTCACCCCCAGCACGAGGTCCTCGTCGACGGGCCCCTTGCCGTTGCCGATGTCGCTGGCGATGTCACCCGCGATGACGGCGCCCTGCGAGAAGCCGACGATCACATAACTGGTCAGCGGGCACTTGTTGTTCATGTCCGTGATCGCGTTGACGGTCGCCTGGGTGCCCTCCTTGCGGCTGTCGTTGTACGTCATCTCGTTGTCGCGCGAGAAGGGCTTACGGAACTGGGCGGTGTAGGGCACGGTGTAGGTCTGGATGCGGCCGCCGCCGAATTGGTCGCCAAGTGGCCGAGTCACATTGAGCAGCAATGCATTTGGGAACTGTGTTGGGTTCAGCGGATCCTGTTGCGGCGACGACTCCCAGGTGCCGGGGACGGAGACGACATCCACGTCGGGGCAGCTGGCGTCCTGAAACGCAGGACGCGGCTTCTTCGGTGCGGCGGACGTGGACGGGGGCTGCGCCTGCGGCGGCGGCGACGTTGCCGGCGGTTTGGGCGCGCGCGACATGAAGAACTGCTCGTTCACGAGGTACAGCAGCACAAGCGCGACGACGAGGGACACCGCACCAGCCGCGATCAACGCGAGAATGCGATGGCGTTTCCGCCGGTTGTTCTTTTCCATCTTCTCCCGCTAGCAGAGCCGGTCAGTCGCGATGCGAATGTAGTTGGCGGTGATCGCGTCGATGTCGGCCGGCGGCGGCGCCATCGAGGTCATGTGCGCGTCGTGCATGTCGCTGGACACCAGGGGATGCACGTAATCCCACACCGCCTGCGGGGTTTGTCCCGCAGCGTGGGCCTGGCAGATGTAGGAGCCGATGGACAGCGCGAAGACCTCGCTCGACGGGTGCACTCCGCCGGCGGCGAGCGCGTCGAGATAGCCGCGCTGCTGCGGGGTCACCGCGAGCGCGCTGGGCTGCGGGGCTGGGTTCGCGGGCAGTGCCGCGGCGGCCTTCGACGGTGCTGCGGACGTCGTGGTGCGGCTGGCGGGAAGCGCGACGCTGGACATGAAGCCGTCGCTGGCCGAGCATCCGGTCACCAGCGCGGCGAGCGAGAACGTCACCGCGGTGGAGCATCCGGCCATCCGGCCCGCCGTCCGTCGCACGGTTCCACGGTACCGGCTCAACAGCGCGGCCCCGGGTGACCGCGGGCCTATCGGATCGTCGCCACCAGCTCGCCGGCCATCGCGCCCAGCTGCGGGCCCCACGACGACCAGTCGTGCGCGCCCGACGGAGGGAAGTCGAAGTGGCCGTTGTGACCGCCGACCTGACGGTAGTGCTGATAGAAGAAGCGGCTCATGCCCTGCGCCTGGTCCGGGTAGCCGATCACGGCCGCAGGGTCGGCGGTGTCAGACGTCGTCGGGGTGAACACCCACAGCCGGGTGTTGTTCTGCACGAGCAGCGAGACGTGGACGTCGGGGTCGTGCCACTTCCAGCGGCCAAGCTGGGGCAGGCCCCACATGTTGCGGGTGTCGACGCCGCCGAACCGCATCATGCCTTCGGTGATCGCGCCGTTTTCAGTGGTGCGCGACGGCGTCAAGAAGCCCGACAGCGAGCCGGCGAACCGGAACCGGTCGGGGTGGAAAGCCGCCAGCGCCATCGCGCCGTAACCGCCCTGGGCGGCGCCGACGATGCCGTGACCGCTGGGCGCCAGTCCCTTGTTCGCGGCCAGCCAATCGGGCAGCTCCGAGGACAGGAAGGTCTCCCACTGCTTGCTGCCGTCTTGCTCCCAGTCCGTATACATGCTGTACGCCCCACCGGCAGGAGCGACCACCGAGATGCCCTTGCCGGCGAGCGTGTTCATCGCGTTGCCGGCCGTCACCCAATTGCTGACGCCGTCGCCGGCGTCGAACGCGTCCAGGAGGTAGACGGCATGGGGTCCGCCGGCCAGGAAAGCCACCGGGATGTCGCGGCCCATCGCCGCGGACGGCACCATCAGGGTCTCGTAGCCCGCGGCCTTCGCGCTGCCCGACATCACCGGAGCGGCCCACAGGCCCAGCCCGAGGATCGCCGCTAACAGCGCACGAACCAGCAGCACACCGACCTTCATCGAAACCCCTCCCAGCGGCAAATTGGCTTACCCGAATCCGCAACGTAGTGAACCACATCACGTAGAAAAGGCACAGACGAACGGCGGCGACCACCGGTTTGGTGGCCGCCGCCGTTCGTTGTTACGTGTTGCGCTTACGCCGTCGGCGTAGCACCCAGCACGCGCTGGATGTCAGGCTTCATCGCCTGCAGCTGCTGACCCCAGTAAGCCCAGCTGTGGGTACCAGCCTCGGGGAAGTTGAACACCCCGTTCTTGCCACCGGCCTCGATGTACTTTTCCTGGAACGTCTTGTTCGTGCGAAGGGTGAAGCCCTCCAGGAACTTGGCGTTGAAGTCGCCGCCGCCCAACTCGTTGGGCTTGCCGTTGCCGCAGTACACCCAGATGCGGGTGTTGTTGGAAACGAGCTTGTCCATGTTGACCATCGGGTCGTTGCGCTTCCACGCCGGGTCGCTCGAGTCGCCCCACATGTCCTTGGACTTGTAGCCGCCGGCGTCGTTCATCGACATGCCGACGAGCATCGGCCACCAACCCTCGGACAGGTTCAAAAAGCCCGACAGCGACGCCGCGTACGGGAACTGCTGCGGGTAGTAGATCGCGAGCGTCAGCGCGGCCGAGCCGGCCATCGACAGACCGACCGCGGCGCTACCGGTCGGCTTGACCTGCCGGTTGGACTGCAGCCACGACGGCAGCTCCTGGGTGAGGAACGTCTCCCAGTTGTAGGTCAGGCAGCCGGCCTTGCCGCACGCCGGCTTGTACCAGTTGCTGTAGAAGCTGGACTGGCCGCCGACAGGCATGATCACCGAGAGGCCGGACTGGTAGTACATCTCGAACGCGTTGGTGTTGATGTCCCAGCCGTTGAAGTCGTCCTGCGCGCGCAGGCCGTCGAGCAAGTAGACCGCCGGGGAGTTGGGGCCACCGCTTTGGAACTGGACCTTGATGTCACGGCCCATCGACGGGGAGGGCACCATCAGGTACTCCACCGGAAGGCCGGGCCGCGAGAACGCCCCAGCAGTCGCCGAGCCACCTACGACACCGACCAGACCCGGCAGCAGCGCCGCGCTCACCGCGGCGATCGTCAGTCTGCGCGCCCATCGGCCTCGCAATTTCTCAACGAACTTCATAAACGTGTCCATCCCATCTTTTTCGAATCTGCGCCGTCGAATGCACACCGCATCGTCCCCGCCCGCCGGTGCCCCGGGGTAGTCAACCACATGTGCGGGTAGCTTTCTCGACCTGCATCCCTGTCCTGGCGGGCTCCAGAGCTTGCACCTGCGCAGCCGAAAACGGCCACGAATGGTTGCCAGCCGGCGGAAATTCAACGCAGCGTTGCGACCGCCGGGTTGAAGTGTAGCGGTCGGGCATTTTCTGCCCAAATCCCAAACCTCGCGACCGGCCGTTGACTGCTCGAAACTGAAACGTCGGCGGGCCGCATCGGGTCGCCACCACGATTGCAGTGTCGCGGGTGGAGGGCGTCGGCGGTGGCCGGCCCTACGGCCCGGTCGCGGCAAGGCCCGTGTAGGGCGTGCCTGTCAACGGCGGTTCACTCAATCCACAACGAATGAGCTCGTATTGCGGCACCCGGTCGATGCGGTATCGGGTGAACTCGAACGAATGCAGGACGTTCGACAGGAATCGCCGCACCGTGAGCGGGCCCCGAATCGATGTCAGCATCGCGTCGGTGGCCGGGCACTTCAGCGCGGCCTGCGCCTCGGTCACCCAGTTCTCGTCGAGGTAGGGCGGCAGGAACGGATGCTTCTTCAGCCACGGCCCGTCCGCGACCACCCAGTCCGGGAACAGGTCCTTGTCGTGACCGATGCGGGCGTCGTCGAGCCGGGCGGTATGTGCCGCAAGCGGATTCGCCAGCCCGATCTGGTCGAGGACCTTCACGTTGAGCCCGACGTTCATGCCGAGCATGCCGAGGTTGGTGAAGAACACGGTGTGCGGCCCATGCTCGGCCGTGCGCGGATCGGGCGGTTGGCCCGGCGCCGGTGCCGGCGGAGGAGGCGCGGGCACGACGTCCCATTGCGTGTAGTTGCCCGACGGCAGCAGCAGCGCGCCTTCGGGGGTGTTGTTGATCGCCTCGATGACCGCGCGCATGCGCGGGTAGTCCAGATAATCCGCGGCGGTCAACGGGTGCGCGTGGCCGGTGGCCTGCGAGTAGAACCGCCGCTCGTCGACGATTCCGGAGTACGTGACCTTCGTCGCGTCGGCACCCATACCGGGCGAGTTCGCCGCCCACAGCGCCCAGAGCGCGATGGCCAGCCACGCCGTCGCCGTCGCACCCGCCAGCACCGCACCCGTCTCGCGCGACAGTCGCCGCTCGGGCAGCACCACCGGAATCACCGCGACAGGAGCCAGCAGGCAGAAGACCGGCGCGAGCAACACCCGGCCATGCATGAAATCGCCACCCTGGCGCAGCCAGTAGGCGCCTTGCAGCAGTCCGCCGACGATGATGAAGACCACGACCGCCGTCGGGCTCTGAATGACCTTGGCCAGCCGTCGGCGGGTGTCGGGTGGGCGCCGGCGCGTCCACCACGACGTGGCGATCGCGGGGCGCTCGTCGGCAAGGTGGATACGCGTAGCGACGACGAGGAATCCGAGTACAACGACGAGAATCGCCGGCAGCCACAGCGCGTACGGCCCGTTGAAGTTGGCCAGGTATATGAAGCCCTGCGCCCACTTCTTGCCCGACGCATCCTTCGCGAGCGCGGTGCCGGGTACCAGCAGCCCGTAGTAGCCCATACGGAAGATCTGATAGGCCACCGGCAGAAAGCCTCCGGCGACGACGACTAGCAACCGTGAGCGCCAGCCTCTCGACGCGATCAGCATCATGATCAA
>Ga0070741_10006313_pt1 | contig 25595 bp, 22 predicted proteins | sample Coa_R1_4_FD_66440 | JGI IMG/M metagenome (GOLD analysis project Ga0070741, IMG submission 66440) | Surface soil microbial communities from Centralia Pennsylvania, which are recovering from an underground coalmine fire - Coalmine... | ecosystem: Environmental > Terrestrial > Soil > Unclassified ... | reverse complement strand
GATCGCTGTTGGACACCAGGCCCGCAATCAAACATCTGTCCAGCGGACTCTACTTTTCTGGTGAAGGTTGTCTAGTTTCTGGCGAAAGATCGCACGGTTTTTAGAGTGGGGCCCGCGGGACGCGCCATTAAGAGAGAGGCCGCTGGGAGTCCCCGCAGGACGCGCCATTAAGAGAGAGCCGCGGGGAGGCCGCCAAAGAGTGGGATCGCGCCAGCCAGCCCCAACCCCTACGCCAGATTCGCCTTGCGCGGATACGCCACCGACGGGTCCGTCAGCACGTTCACCAGCGCCGGGCGCCCGCACTTAAAAGCCCGCTCCAGAGCCGGCTGCAGCTCGTCCGGGCGCTGCACGAACTCGCCGTGGCACCCCAGCGCCTCGACCATCTGGTCATACCGGGTTGCTGGTCGCAGCGAGGCCGCCACCGAATACCCGTACAGAAACTCCATCGGGTGCTTCTCGAGTGCCCAGATCCCGTTGTTCCCCATCACCGCGACCACCGCGACCCCATGACGGGCGAGCGTGTCGAACTCCATGCCGGAGAAGCCGAACGCCCCGTCGCCGAGCAGCAGCACCACCTGCCGCTCGGGCCTGGCGAGCTTGGCGGCAAGTGCGTAGCCGGGCCCGCTCCCAAGACAGCCGAACGGCCCTGGGTCAAGCCAGCACCCGGGCTGGAACGAGTCGACCACACGGCCCGCGAACGAGACGAAGTCGCCGCCGTCGCCGATCACGATCGCGTCGCGGTCGAGCAGCTTCGAAAGCTCGCCGTAGATCCGCATCGGGTGAAGCGGAGCCCGGTCATCCGAAAAGTCGCCGGCCTCCGCGTCGCGGCGCGAAGTCTCCACAGAACGAAGGGAGCTAACCCAGGCCTCGCGATCACTGTGCGCCGACCCCGCGCCCGATCGCAGCCCCTCGAGCGTCATGGGCAGACCGCCGTAGAGCTCCGCCGCAACCGGTCGGGGGTGCTCTCGTGCCGGCTCGGCGACGTCGATCACGATCAGCTCCGCCTCGGGTGCGAACGAGGCGCCGAAGCCCAGCCGGAAGTCGAGCGGCACCCCGATCACGATCGCGACGTCGGCCTCACCCAGCCCCTTCGAGCGGGCCCGCGAGAAGCTCAGCTCGTGGTCCGCCGGCAGGCACCCGCGCCCGAGGCCGTTCAAGAACACCGGGATCCGCAGCTGCTCGACCAACTCGCGCAGGTCGTCCTCGCCGTGCCCCCAATAGAGGTCACTTCCGGCCATCACCACGGGCCGCTCGGCATCGCGCAGCAAAGCCGTGGCCCGGTCGAGCTGGCGCTGGTCGGCTCTGAGCAGGGGAGTGGCGCGGCTGAGCGGGAGGGTGGAGCGATCCTCCGCGGCCTCCATGAAGACGTAGTCGAGCGGAAAGTCGATGAACGCGGGCCCGGAATGAGGGGCCAGCGCGGTCCGAATCGCATCGTCCACCAGGCCGGGGATCTCCGCCGTGTCGGACGCCGTCGCCGCGAGCTTGACCAGCGGTCGCACGAACGGGACGTGGTCGATCTCCTGCAGCGACCCCTGCCCCCATCGCATCTGCGGCGCGCGCCCGCCCAAAACCAAGACCGGGGAGTGGTTCTGCGAAGCCGAAGCGATCGCGCTCATTCCGTTGGTAATGCCCGGGCCCGCAGTCAGCGCGCACACCCCGACCTCGCGCGTGACTTTCGCCCAGCCCTCGGCGGCGAACGCCGCCGACTGCTCGTGGCGAACGTCGACGATGTCGATGCCCTCGGCGCGGCAGCCGTCGTAGATCGAAAACAGATGCCCGCCCGAGAGCGTGAATAGCTTGGTGACCCCGTGCGCCCGCAATCGCCGCGCGATCAGACGCCCGCCGTGGAGCTTCGTGCTCGTCTCGGTAGCCATGGCTACGGGACGCTAACAATGCTGGTTAACTGAAGTCCTAGGATCGGGCTGCAAGCGAAAGAGGGGAGCCAGGCATGACGACGCCCCAGATGCCTTCCGCAGAGCACGCGCAGTTCGACGCGATCTGCGCGCCGGTCGACGATTTCGAGACGCTGCCCACCGTGGCGGTGCAGACGTTGACCTCCCAGTACGAGGCCGAGCCGGTCGGAGACGACGAGCCCGCAGAAGACCGCGGCGAGGAGTCGCTCGACGACCTGATCCTCGCCGGGCTCGTCGCGCCCTACTGAGTTCGCCCCCGACCGAGGTAGCCACCGCCCCGACGATTGGAGGACGCGGCGGGCCTCCCGCGGCCCGCCGCATCAGACCTCCCCCAGCCCTATCCCCATGGGAAAGATTCGTTGCCGGCCGCCGCGCGGCTGACCGCGGCGGCCTGCGAGAGCAGTTCCTCGCCGGCAAAAAGACCATGTCGAACGCGGATTGCGGGGAGTCGGCCAACCCCGCGCGCAACCAGGCCCCGGGCGGTGGCGTCAAGAGAGCCGTCAAGCTTTTCGTCTCCCCCGGCCGCGAGACATTCCTCGAGGGCGAATCCGGATGCGGCGGCGGCCTCGGCCAGGACCTCTGGATCCTCGAGGTCAAACCCGCCGCAGAACGCCAGCCGTGCGGCGGCGAGCGCGAAGCGCGACCCGACTCCCATCTGCGTCGCCCGTACGGCTGCGCGAAGGGCTGCCCGGGCGTCGGCCGGGAAGGACTCGGGCCAGACCAGCGGCAGCCTCAGTTCTCTCGCGCGCGCGGCGGCGGCCGCACGAAGGCTCATACCCCCGGCGTGACCGTGCAGCGGGCCCGCCACGGGCACCCATTCCACTTCCCCAAACAGCCGCTCGACTCGCTCCGCGGCGAGGTAGGAGAAGGGACAGGCGAGATCAAAGAAAAACGTCGGACGCGCCTGCGCACGCGGCCGGGCGCGGTCGGCCAACTGCTCGGTGAGGACGACTAGCTTTCCCATTTGGAAGCTGAAACGACCGCGCCCTCAAAAACTTGCGCAAACTTTTTGCAATTTTTCGGTCCGGTCTCGTCAGGGGCGGGAGGGGTTTTCGGTCCGGTCTCGTTAGGGGGCGGGAGGGTTCTCGTCAAGTGCGGAAGACTTCTCGGTCCGGTCTTGGTCAGGGGGCGGAGGTTTCCGGTCCGGTCTCGTTAAGCGCGCGGCGGTTTTCGAAAAAGGCCCCCCCGAGTGATGTGCGCGAGGCTGGGCTGGTGGCGAGCTTGTCGCCGGCGGATCAAAATCCGAGAGAATGAACAGTTCCGCTTGTGGGTCGCTAATCGATCGCTAAGCAGATGCAGTTTCGAATCCTCGGTCCGCTCGAGGTCGCCGACGGCGACCATCTGGTCGCTCTCCCGGGGGCGCAGCGAGCGCTGTTGGCGTTGCTGCTGCTCAGCGCGAACGAGGTCGTGTCCGCCGACCGGTTGATGGAGGAGTTATGGGGCGAGGAGGTCCCTGAGTCGGGGCGCGCCGCGTTGCAGGTGCGGGTCTCGCAGCTGCGCAAGGCGCTCGGCGCTTCCGGCGAGCGCATTGCCACCCGCGCCCCGGGGTATCTGCTGCGCGTCGACCCCGACGAGTTTGACCTCTACAGCTTCAAGCGGCTGGTGAGCGAGGCGAATGGGAGCGAGCCGGCGGAGGCGGCGGTGAAGCTGCGCGAGGCCCTTCGCCTATGGCGCGGAGCCCCGCTTGACGATCTCTCGGACGCCTCGTTTGCGCAGCCGGCGATCAGACGGCTGGAGGAAGAGCGGTTGGCGGCGGTGGAGAAGCGCATCGAGGCTGACCTCGAGCTCGGACGCGAGGCTGACCTGATTGGCGAGCTCGAGACGCTGGTTGAGGAGCATCCGATGCGCGAGCATTTGCACGCCCTTCTGATGCTGGCGCTGTACCGATGCGGTCGGCAGGCCGACGCGCTGGCGGCCTACCGGAGTGCCCGGCGGCTGCTCGTCGAGCAGCTGGGGATCGAGCCGAGCACCCCGCTGCGCCAGCTCGAGCAGGCGATCCTGCGCCAGGAAGCGTCGCTTGACCTCGCCGCCAAGGTCGCTCGGCGCGCACCCTTTGCCGACGCGGAATCGGAACCCTCGCGGCCGGGCCAGCGTGCGGACCGAGCCGCGCGTCACAACCTCCCCGCCCCGGTCTCCAGCTTCGTCGGGCGAGAGCGCCAGCTGAACGAGCTCGCGCAACTGCTGGCGCGCGCTCGCGTCATCACGCTCACGGGCGTCGGGGGCGTGGGCAAGACACGGCTCGCGCTGCAGCTCGCGGAGCGCATGGTTGACGGGTCGCGTGACGGGCCCTGGTTTCTCGATCTCGCGCCACTGACGGATCCGAAGCTCGTCGCCGCGACGCTGGCGGGCGTGCTTGGAGTCCCGGAACAGCCGGGGCGATCGCTGCCTCAGTCGTTGGTTGCCTCGTGCAGGAACCGACAGGTTCTCGTGATCCTGGACAACTGTGAGCACGTGATCGGCGAGGCGGCCACCCTCGCCGACCAGTTGGCGCGAGGTTGTCGGAGGATGACCATTCTGGCGACCAGCCGCGAACCGCTCGCGATTGAGGGCGAGCACCTGTATCGCGTCCCGTCTCTGTTCGTCCCGCCGGCCAGCGCCGAACCCGACCGCCTGCTCGCGAGCGACGCGGTTCGGCTATTCGCCGACCGCGCGCGCCAACAGCGTTCCGACTTCGCCGTCAACCCTCACAACGCGTCAGCGGTCGCGAGGATCTGCCGCCGCCTGGACGGGATCCCCCTTGCGATCGAGCTCGCGGCCGCCCGGCTGCGCACTCTGCCGCTCGACGAGATCGACAATCGCCTCAACGAACGCTTCCGGCTACTCACCGGCGGCCATCGCATAACGCCACGCCAGCAAACCCTCGAAGCGCTGATCGATTGGTCATATGACCTGTTGAACGCAGAGGATCAGGAAATGCTCGAGCGGCTATCGGTGTTTGCGGGCGGATTTGACCTGCGTAGCGCTGAGGCGGTGACAGGCGCCGGCTTCGAGGCCCCGGTCGCGGTCCTGGATCGGCTTGCCGCGTTGGTCGACAAGAGCCTGGTCCAAATCGACGACGTGGGATCGGGCCGCTACCGGCTACTGGACACAGTCCGCTACTACGCCACCTCAAAGCTGCTGGCGCGCAGCCCGACGGCGGACACAGCGTTGCGTGCCGCGCACCGCGATCACTATCTCGCCCTGGCAGAGACCGCGGCGCCGCATCTGATCGGCCATGGGCAGACCGAATGGCTCGATCGCCTCGAGCTCGAGTTGGACAATCTCCGCGCCGCAATCGCTTACAGCCTCGAGGAACCCGACCCGTCCGCCGGACTGCGGCTGGGCCGGGCCCTGTGCTACTTCTGGCTCTACCGGCAACCCCGGGCCGAAGGCGCGGCGGCGCTATCCATCGCGCTTGAGCGGCCAGACGCCCAGCGACCCACGCTAATACGCGGCCGCGCTCTCATATCCGCGGCCATTCTCCTCACCATGATCACGGGTGAGTACAAGGCAGCCGCCGCCCATGCTCAGGAGGCACTCGCGATCGCCCGTGCGTCTACGCATGAGCACCTCCGGGCCGAGGCGCTATACGTGCTTGCCCTCATCAACGCGAGACAAGGCAACGAGCAGGCCCACCTCGAACTCACCGGCGAGGGGCTCGCGCTGGCCATCGCGCTCGACGATCCGCATCTCACAGCGATGTTTTTGACGACGAGAGGATCCTCTCCGAAGCTGAGTCAAACCGAGCGAGCGCGAACGGTGCAGGAGAGCGTGGAACTGTGTCGCCGCTCTGGCAACAAAATGCTGTACCTCCAGACCCTCAACAACCTGAGTTATCTCGAGATGGAAGACGGAGAGGTCGGCGTCCCGCGCGCGCGTCTCGCGGAGGGAGTCCGGCTCGCGGCTGAGATCGGCGACGAACGAGGCCTGAGCCTGCTTGCGTGCACGCTCGGGTTTGCGTCGTACCTCGACAACGCGGACACCGATGCCGTCGCGATGTTCGATCAATCGCTCGCCATCGCGCAACGCGACGGCGACCAACTGATGGTGGCCTACGCGCGTCTGGGCCAAGCGCTGTTGACCAGTCGAGGGGGAGACGCGCGAGCAGCGACGATGCTGCACGGCGCCGCCGACGCGATCCTCAACAAGCTTGGTACTCACGTAGACAGCCTCGAAGCCCGGCTGCGCGACGCCGACGTCACCCGACTCAGAGCGGCACTCGGCGATGCCGCGTTTCGGGATGCGTACAACGCCGGTAAGGCATCCGAAGTCTCAGCCGCGCTTGTCGCCGCATGAACGCCTGCGCAGACCTATCGGTCTGCGCGCCGCCGTAAAGCGATCAACCGTGGCCCCACGGGTCGATGAACACGTCATCGATCCGTGGATTGCCAGAGAAGCCGGTGAAGCGCACAGACACCCGGGCGGTGCCGCCTGACAGCACCCCCAGCACCGGCGAGAGCGTCACCATCACGGGCGTGGGCGCCCATTTGCCGCCGGCCAGGACAACACCGGCAGGGATCACCGTACCCCGGTCGACGAGGCTGACCACAACCAATCCCCTGCCAGCAATGAAGAAACGGATCGACGGGTAGGTCGCGTCCACGCACGTTCGAGGCGACTGTGCTGATGACGCGCGTGGTAGAGAAAGCGACGAGGACCCGCGGGTACCCGTCACCGCGTACGGCTCGCTTCCCGCAACACGCTTGGCCCCGCCGGTCAAGGTCCACCTCGAGTGCTCGAAGCTGCCGCCGGGCGCGAGCTCGTATCGGGAGAAATCCCACCAGCGCCTGAACGGCCGGCTGAGTGCGGACGGGTGGCAGGCCTTGAGAACGCCAGAGTGCGTGGGCCCGACCACGTTGGCCTGGGCGGCCGAGACGCTCGTCGCGAGGAGACCCGCGACTGTCACAGCGGCCGCCGCCGAGACAGCCCCGATCACGTGACGGCCGGAGGTGATCATCGGGCGAGCCTTCACCAGTCGGGACGATACAACCTGATTGGCGCCGTTGGACGAATCTGATTGGCACCGTTGGACGAATCGCAGCAAAGGGGGCCCCGCTCGCGCACGCGCTGCGAGAACCCAGCGCTCGCCTAACCCACCCCCCCAATCGACCGGTCGCGTACGGTTCCTTTTGCGCTGTCGGACCCGGCCCGATATGCTGAAAGTCGGTCGAATAGGACGGGCCGAGGGACTCTTATGCAGCATGCACCGCCACCCAAACGCCACCCGTACGATCAGTGGACGCCAGACGCTCGGGCGTTGGATCTGGTCGGCGACAAGTGGACGCTTCTGATCATTCGTGACCTGGCCGCCGGGCCACGGCGCTTCGTCGAGCTGCAGCGGCTTCTTCCCGGCATCTCGACCGAGCAGCTGCGCTCGCGACTCAATCGCATGGTCGCCGACGGCATGCTCACCCGCAGGCGGTTCAGAGAAGTTCCGCCGCGGGTCGAATACGAGCTGACCGAGCGCGCTCGCGACCTTATGCCGACCATCGGCGAACTGGCGCGATGGGGCTACGCCTGGACCTGGTCCGCGCCTCGGGAGGGTGAGCAGGTCGACATCGACGCGATCTTCCGGCTCGCGCCTGGACTGGCACGCCCTCCGCGCGAGGTCACGGGACGTCTCGAGCTGACGATCACCGATGGCAGAGAGAGCGAGCCCGTCACGCTGGTCATGACGGTCGCGGCGGGCGAGGTCGCGCTCGAGGAAGGCCGCGCCGAAAGTGCCGACGCCCGGATCACCGCCCCCACGGCAGGGTGGGTGCGGGCGTTCATGCCGGCCGGCGACCGCGACGGCCTAAGGATCGAGGGAGATCGAGCCCTTGCGATGCAATTGCTCGACGGGCTCAGCCCGCAGGAGTTCGACGCCGAGCGCGCGGAGCGCGTGCAGATCGCATAGCGCGACGGCTCGCAACCGCTCTCACCCGACTCGCCAGCTGACTGTCCCCACTGCATGGCCATGCGGCGAGAACCGCACCGCCGTGACCTTGGCGGCGGATGCGACGGCAAAAGTCACGCAGCCAGACTTCGCCTCCCCAGCCACTATGTAGTTGTCCCAGTTGCGCAGCGGGGTCTGGCAGACCCCGCTCGGGGCGAACACGGGCGTGCCTTCGCCCTTGGAGCTGGTCAGGCCGATGTCGGTGGTCGAGGAGCTGTCGTAGACAGCGGGACCGTGGTTGAGAATGCTGACCAGAACGCCCACGGCCCGTTCTCCGGGGGGTAGCGCCGCTCCCGAATCGCGCAGGGGATCCATCACCTTGGAAACCCTGACCGAGAGCTTCGAGCCGCCGGCGTGCACCGGTTGGGTCGCGCCCACGGCAACACCCGAAGGCTTGTGGTGGTGGTGTTTGGCCGGGCGCGTGGTTGCGGTGTGGCTGTGGGTGGTTGTTGTGCCGGAGCTACCTGAGCCGCATCCCGCCGCGACGAGAAGCGTCGACGCGATCGCGAGCGCAGTCATCGCCAGTTTTGGTCTCGGCGCATGCGCCGAGGCCCCGGCCGGAACATGTTCCCTCGCGCTTGCCCCGCGCTCGGCATCCGGCCTCGCTTTTTCGCGCGGCGCGCGAGTCGTCCAGCTGCGGGGGCGCGCATGCGCGCCCCCGACAGTCATCAATGACTGGGGTAGCTCGTCGCGAGCACGTGCGGGAACTTCCGGCTCTGCCCGAGCAGATGTCCCAGCGGGGGCGCGACGTAGCAGCCCGGGCTGCCCGAGCTTGGCCCCTTCGTGCCGCTGTTGGTGCAGTCCCACGCCGCGAGGATGCTATGGGCGAAGTCCGCCGACGCAAAGTTCCCGGACGGCAGCCACAGGGGCGGCGGGTACGTGTTGCCGCGATTATCAGAGCTGCGGCTTCCGTTTAGCGTGATCGTGTCCTGCCCGAGCGGTGAGATCGTGCGCAGGTAGTGGCCGGTGCCGCCGAAGTGGGCAATCTTGGCGTTGAGCGCCGTACCCAGCTGGGTGATGAAGTCCGAGGTTAGCTGCTGGTGAAGCGAGAGCCACGTCAGCACCGGGTTCAGCTGCTCGAGGAACGGCCCCAGGTGGTCGAGTAGCGGCGAGGCGCCGTGGAGCACGCTGGCGATCGCGGGCAGGCCCGTCTTGGATGCCTGGATCAGCGGCCGCAGCTCGACGAACAGCGAGCGCAGGTAGGGCGAGAGCTCCTGCACCGCGTGCATGGTCGGTCCCAGCGCGAGCGCCACGGGCTCGAGCTCGCGCAGCAGCGGGTCGGTGTTGAGCGCGAAGCTCTGCACGCGTGCCATCGTCTTGCGGGTCTCGAACAGGAAGGTCGGGAAGACGTGGAAGGTGGCCGCGAGTGCCTTGTTGTTGGCGGCCGTGGTCGCGAACGTGGTCTCCCCCGTCCTGATGAGGTTGCGCAGCGCGGTTTGATTGCGGGTGATCGCGTCGAAGACGACCGCGCCCTCGCGGATCAGCCGCTGTACGGCGGCCTGCTGGACGTCGAGCACCTGCATCGTCGTGCCCGCATCGGTCGCAAACGTGGGCAGGTTGCCGAGCACGAAGTTGAGGTTCTGGTCGTTGCCCTGGACCGCCTTGCCCAGGGCGACCTGCCACTGCTGAAAGGCGTGCCGGGTGGGCGCGTTGAGCGAGTTGAAGATGTCGTCGAGCTGGACGGCCTGCTGCACGTTGCCGCGCGGCAAGGTGCCTCCGTCTGGCAGCGCCGGGCTGTGGGGGGACCCGGGCGTGAGCTGCACATACGTCTCGCCGAGGATCGTCTTGATCCGCAGAATCGCCCGGGTGCTGCGTCTCACGGGCGCGTACTGGTTGCTCATCTGGATCGTGGCCAGCGTGCGGTTGCCGCTGTACTGGGTCGAGACGACCTTCCCCACGTTGACGCCCGCGATCCGCACCTGGGCGGGAGTGGCCAGCTCCTGCGCGTATGGGAAGGCGACCTTGAACCGGTAGCCCTGGGCGGCGAAGGGTGTGGTGCCCCCGAACTCGATCCACAGGAACAGCAGCAGCCCGATGCACGACAGCGCGAAGAGCACCATCGTGATGACCTTGCCTAGTGATGGGGAGCTGGTTTCCATTTAGTGGGTCGGCAGCTGGGGCAGGAAGAGGTGCTGCTTGAGGAGGTTGCCCAGTTGGAGTTGGCTGAGCAGCTTCTTTTCGTTGGGCGCCAGCACGGAGAGGGCCGACGCCGCGAGCGACGGGTTCGAGCTCTGACTCGAGGAGCTCTGGTCGCGCTGATAAGCAGCGTTCAGCGCCTGGGTCTGCTTGTGGCAGAGCCCCGACGTGCCGAGCGCGCTTAGCAGAGTGGGCTGGATGAGCTGGAGCAGCTGCGGACTTAGCGACTGCGCGATCTGCGCGATCGTCGCGCAGTTCATCTGAACGAAGGCCTGGCGGAAGTCCCCGTTGCCGTCCTGGACGGAGAACACCGTGCGGCCGATGTGGCCGAGCCAGGCCAGCCACCACAGGTAGCCATGCTGGCGCGTGCCGTGGGGGTAGTAGCCGAGCAGGTTGAGGAAGTGGTTGACGGTCACGAAGGTCCGAGACAGGCTGGGAGTTGCCGCGGCGAGCTTGATCGCCGCCGGGCGCAGACTGCGGACCACCGGCTGGGCTGCGACCACGAACGGGCGGATCTCGTTTTGGAGAATCGGCGCGGCCGGCTTGGCCAACGCGGCCAGGGCGTGATTTGCGGCCGGGAGCGCGTTGGCCGCGGGGAGCAGCTTGTGGGCCGTGGGACCCAGCAGCTGCGCGAACACCCTCACCTTCTGAAGCGTCGCGGCGGTCTGGGCCAGCGTCCCCGGCAGGTCCTTGACGGAGCGGCTGATGTTGCCCTCCTCCGACGCGAGCGCCGCGAACACTCGCGAGCTCGAATCGACCATCTGCGTGATCTGCGTCTTGCGGGTCGCCAGCGCGGTGTTGAGCCGCCGGAGCGAATGGACCAGCTGCTGGAGGTCCCTTCCGCGCTGGGCGATCGCGCCGTTCAGCCGAGCCAGGTCGCGGTGGGTCGGCTCGAAGCGCTCGAGCACCTGGGCCAGATCGCTGGACCGGTGCTGGAGCCCCTGGCCCGCGCCGTTGACCAGCAGGTCCAGGTACTGCCGCGTGTCGGCGTCGAGCGAAGAGAGCACCTCGTCGAGCTGGACCTCGGGGTTGGTGTGGGCCAGCGGGATGGTGTACCCGGCCTTCGCAACCGGGGCGTTGTGGGTGCCCGGGTTGAGCTCCACGAACATGTCCTCGAGCCCCGTCTTTGGCCGCAGCAGCGCGGTCGCGTTGGTGTGAATCAGCCGCTTGTACTGCTGGTCGATCTGCATCTGCACGACCGCGGAGCCGTCCTTGGTGGTGACGCCGCTGATCAGACCGACCTTTACGCCGGAGACATTCACGCTCTGGCCCTGTCCCGGAGTGACCGACTTGGCGGTCGAGAAATCTGCGTTGATCGTGTAGGGCGAGGACTGGATGAACGGGAACCGAACGCCCTCCTCGTGCAGGATGAAGCCGGTCACCGCGATCGCGAGGATCAGCATCACGATGACCGCGATGAAATCGCCGCTGTGGCGCTTGATCGCGAGCTTCATTACCCGCCGCTCCCGCTCGAGGTGGTGCCGGTCTGGGACGCGCTCGGCGCAGAGCCGTTTGACGCGGGCAGGTGAGTCCCCGCCACGCGGAGCTTGCTGCCCTGCTGCTGGAAGAGGCGATCGAGCTCATAATTGAAGACCGTCGTGATCGACTTGCCGAGCGCCTTGGTCGCGGGGGTGCTGGCCGTCGACATCCTTTGCGGACCCAGCCCGGACGGCGCCTTGAGCGACTTGATCGCCGGCTGGGTCTCGCACGGGACCTTCTCCTTCAGCGGCGGGCGCCGGTCGCCGGGCGGCGGAACGGGCTGCACGCCCGCGATCTTCGAAAGTGACGACCCGAACTGGCCGGGCTGCAGCGAGTAGGTGAACGTGCCGCCGTTGCCGAGCAGCCGGACATAGGGACCGTTTGCGTCGAAGGTGCGGCTCTCGCCGGCGAGTCCCGGCAGGAACTGGACCACCTCGAGGTAGGCCGGGTGGGGCGGGAAGCCGTTGGATGAGTTGAAGTGCTTGTCGTGGATCTCGAGCTTTGACCACGGGATGATCACGTTGGTGACGCAGCTCGAGGCCGGCCGCACCTCATTGCGCATCAGCGGGATCGTTTGGTTGGTCAGCTTGGCCAGCGAGGGAATCGTTCCCGAGAGGTCCTTGGCCAGCCCCTGCAGCTCGGAGGGCTCCACCAGCAGCCGCAGCTGATGGATGAACGGCAGGCTGACGTCGATCGTCGGCCCGGTCGTCTTCACGCCCGGAAGCAGCGCGCGGGCCAACGCGCGCAGGGGCGGGAAGGCTGCGTTGAGCGCGTTGAAGGCGGGCATCGCGATGCGCAGGGTGCGCGGCAGCTGGGCCACGGTCTGCTGCAGCGCGACGTTCTCCCGCGCGAAGGCATTCGCGGTGGTGTTGAAGTCGGTGATCAGGTTCTCGAGGTTCTGCGGGTGCGCGTCGAAGGCGCCAGAGACCACGGCCTGCTTGGCGAGGTAGGTGGAGAGGTCGTTGGGCTGCTCGCCGAGCAGGTCGTGGGTGACGATCGAGGTGTACTCGTACGCCGGCAGCCAGTAGTTGATCGATCGGTTGAAGGAGGGACCGGCCTTCTTCACCGCCGATCCATAAGCGGTCAGAAGCGTCTGGAGGTTCTGGCGAGTGTTGGCCTGAAGCGAGTCGAACAGCTGGTCGAGCTGGACCGGGACGCGGGTCTGCTGGACCGGGAACGTGTAGCCGCTCTTGACATTCGGAGCCGAGGGGCTTCCGGGGGACAGGTCGACGTAGAAGTTGCCCTCGACGAACAGCCGCGGCCGGATCCAGAAGGTCGCGTCGTTGTGGATCGGCAGTCCGTTGCTCTGGATCTGCATGGTCACGTCGGCGGCCTGCTTGCCCTCCACGGGGGCGACCGACGTGACCGTGCCCACGTCGACGCCCGCGATGCGCACGAAGGAGTCGGGCCGCAGGCCGCCGGCATTGGGCACGATCGCGTGGATCGTGAACGGGCTCGCGAAGGGATTGGCGAACTTGGTGAAGCCGAAATAGAGGAAGATCGCCAACAGCACGAGGCCGATCGCCCCCGCTTTGAGTGGGCTCAACCTCTTGCGGCGCTTCTTTTTGCGGAAGGGAAGCTTCACGGGTTCTGGGGGATGTAGGGGAGCTTCGGACCGGTGGTGGGCTCGCGAGAGAAGGTCTCGCCCGCAGGCACGCGCGCGCGACCCGCGAACGTCGGTCCCTGCGAACCCGGCGTGTGCGCGTCGGTGTCGAAGTTGCGGTGCTGGGGATCGAGGTGGTTCAGGCGGGTGACGTAGCCGCGCTGGCCGGTCTCGCAGTCCGCCAGGCCCTTGCTTGAGACCGCGGACCCGTAGGCCTCGCCGTGGGCGAAGGCGTTACCGCCCAGGCTCGACAAGGGCGGGGAGTTGACAGCGCCGCCATTTGCCGGTTGGGTGGCGGGCTCCATCGAGGGGCTGTTCTTCTGGCTCGGGTTATTCGACATCAGCAGCGCGCGCTGCGCGGTGCCGAACTGAGTCGGCTCGGCGACGACGTCCGCGAGGTCTGACCACATGTAGTTCCAGTCGTCGCAAACGGTCTGGAAAGGACCGAGGTAGCGGACCACCGGGTTGAGCGTGTTCACCGTCGCGGTCAACGCGTTCAGCGCGATGTTCGTGCCCGGGTCCAGGGAGAGCGCCTTCAGCGCGCCCATCACCTGCTGGAGCTTCGCGTTGAGCACCGGGGTCTTGCGCAGCGTCACGGTGCCCGTCTCGATCGCGGGGTTGAGCTGCGGCAGCGCCCGCTTGAGGCTTGCCGTCGCGGGCGTCAGGTCGTGGCCGAGGACCGTGAAGTCGGTGAGGAAGGGGTTCGAGACACGCAGGGCGTGGGTCGAGGTGGTCAGGGTCGACGGCGACTGCGCGATCGTGGCCTTGTAGTCGGCGGGGTTCGACGTGATCGCCTGGAACGTCGTGGAGGCGTCGGCGAGCAGCTTCACCGTGGTATTGGACAGCGGCGCGAGCACCCTGGCGAAGGTGTCCAGGGAGCCGATGAAATGCGTGAGCTGGGTGCTGGGCGCGGCGAGGTAGGCGGCGACCGGACGCAGGTACTTCATCAGCCGCGGGAGGTTCTGGATCGTGACGTTGAGGTCCGCCCCGCGCGAGGCGAACGTGTCGCCGAAGCCCACCAGGTTGTTCTGGATGCCCTTGCGCGTGGGCGGGGTGAAGATGTTGTAGACCTGGTCGAGCTGGACGGGGACGCTGCTGTGCTTGATCGGCATCGTCCCGCCGTCCGGGTACACCTTTTTGGAGGTCCCCTTGACGAGGTCGACGTACTTCTCGCCGAACACCGAGCGCAGGCGGATCGTCACGTGGGAGTTGACCGGGACCTTGCCCTCCTGAGGCGAGAGCTTGAGCGTGAGCTGCGCGCCGACCTTGCCGCTTGAAAGCTCGAGCGGACGCATCGCCGAGACAAAACCCACCCGGGTCCCGCCCTCGAGCACATCGTTGCCCACCACCAGGTTGGAGCCGTCGGGGACATCCACCTTGAGCTCGCGCGTCGGGACGAACGGCAGCCCGCTGTTGGCGTTGTAGGCGAGGAAGACGGCCACCAGCACCACGAGCACCGTCACCGCCCCGAGCAGGACCGGGTTGGCAAAGGCGGATTGCTGTCGGCTGCGAGTTTTCTTCTTCACGGTCCGAGCAGGTAGTTGAGGAGGTCCTGGGGCTGGCTCGGGGAGGAGCCGTTGGATGGGCTAGACGAAGTGCTGCCGGGCGTCGACGTCCCTGGCACGCTCAGCGAGGTGGGCTGAGAGGACGGACTGCTGCCGGCGCTCTTGGTCGTGGCGCTCTTAGCGGCGCTGGAGTTGTTTGCGGCGGCGGTCGCACTCGGCGAGCACTTGGTGCCCCTAGGGGACGGCCCGCGGTGGCCGGGAGGCGCGCCGCCGGGATCGGGCACGCAGGCGCCGGGGTTGGACGGATCGGGCTCGTTGACGCCGGGCTGATTGGGCCCGAGCCACGAGTAGCAACTGCGATATCGCGAGCCGTCTTGAGAAAGGTTGTTGGCGACCGTTTGCTTGGTCGCATACGCGCTGCACATCGGGCTGACGAACGCGTCGATCGCCTCCATGTGCCCGTATTGGCCGTAGTAGTCGAGGTCGAGCGTCTGGTTGAAGACGTACTGGAGCATGGCCTCAAGGCCCGTGTATCCCTTTCCGCCTGGGCTGGAGGGGTTGCTCTCGGTCGCGCGGCTGCGGTTGTCCAGATCGTGAAGGACGATCGCCAGGTTCTGGCCGAGCTCGGGCGTGTGGGTGGCGAACTGGTTGAGGTTGGAGACCACCGGCTTGGCCGCGATCACCGCCGACTTGCCTGTGACCGACGCCTTCCCCAAGGTCCGCAGCGCCGGCAGCGCGGAACGCGAGAACGGCGGCAGATCGACAAGCAGCCGGTCGATCTCGCCGGCCGACGAGTTCAGGTTCTGAAGGACGGGGTAATTGGCGTCGAGCGTCCCTGAGAGCTTGGCCAGCGACGGCTTGAGCTGCTCGAGGAACGGTGGTAGGTCGTGGAAAGTGGCCTTGAGGTTGCTCTGCTGGGTGTTGGTCTCGGTCGCGATGGTGTTGGACTCATTGATGAAGTGCTCAATCGTGCCGCTGTTGTTGGCCAGCGCGGTGATCAGCGTGTCGGCGTTGTGCGTGAGGTCGTTGATCGTGGCCGAGTCGTTTGAAAGCAGGGTCAGGAGGTTGTCCGTCTCGGCGAGCGCCGGCACCGCCCGGTGGAGGGCGGCGCTCAGGTTCTGGCCATTGCCGGCGACCCCGGCGCCGAGCTCGTTGACGATCAGCGTCAAGCGCTCGCGGTAGGGCAGGCGCATGATGTCGTTGAGCAGGTCGGCCGGAATCGTGGAGAAGGTGTGGGTGACCGGGATCGTCGACCCAGACTTGAGGACGTGCCCGCTGTGGCCAGGCGAGCAGTCCAGGAAGTACTCCCCGATCAGCGATTGGGGCCGCGACTCGCAGAAGGCGTCTGAATAGAAGTGCCCGAAGCCGGCCTGGCTGACCTGGACCGTCACCACCGCGTGAAGGGTCTTCTCGTCGAGCCCGATCGCGGTGATCTTGCCCGCGGGAACCCCGCCGACCTTGAACTGCTCGCCGCTGACGAGGCCGAAGGCGTTCTGGAGCTCGACCTTGTAGGTGGGGTCGCTCGAGCTACCCCCCGACGAGCTCGAGGCCAGCACGACGATCGCCGCGACGACGGCGGCCCCGAGCACGACGGCCACGATGTTGCGAAGCAGCCTCATGGCCCGGTGGGGGTTTCGTTGGGGCTGCAGTAGTTGACGCCCATGCCCGGGTAGGGATCCCAGACACCTCCGCGCTCCATGGACCCCGGGCAGCGGTTGCCCTGACCGGACGTGTTATGTCCGTTCTTGATCAGGTTTTTGAAGAGCTTGTTGCGAAGCGCAGGCGGGATCAGGTTGAGGACCCCACCGGTGGACGTTGAGTACGCGCCGACGACCGGAGCGATCCGCGCGAAGCCGCCGTTGGCGTCGTAGCCGCCGGGGTGGCTGTAGCCCTCAAACCAGCCTGTCAGGTCGACCGCGTAGGGCCTGTCGAAGGCAAGCTCCTTGGTCGAGGGCTCAAGCGCCTTCACGCTCTCGGGGAACGCCCCGGGTCTGGTCTTGCCGTCGGCGTGAACCGGGTTGACGGTGGCGTCGGCAAGCGGAACGCCCAGCCGCACGAGGTCAATCAGATCGTTGCCCGCGCCGGGCCTGTGGATCGTCTTCGAGAGTGCGACGACGGTCGGCACCGAGTTGATCGCCAGCGGCTTGAGCTGGTCGAGCAGCACCCGCAGCTTCGGGGCCACCGGCTTTGAGGCGTTAACCAGCGGAGTCAGGTCGTCGAGTGCGCTGCGCAGGTTGACGAAGGTGGTGTTCGCCAGCCGCATGAAGCCCGGGAGCCGCCGGATTGACTCACCGAGCGAGATGTGCTGCTTGGCGAGGGCGCCCGTCGTGGTCGAGAGATGCTGGACGAGCGCCGTGAGGTCGGACTGGCGGCTGGCGATGTCCGACATGAGGTGGCCCGTCTGGACGAGGAAGTCGGTGAAGCTCTTGGTGTTGTGGTTGATCTGCTCGAACAGGACACTGCTCGCCGCGACCGCGGGGTTGAGGTACTTCCACGCCGCCTGGACCTTGCTGGCCTGTCCATTCCACTGCGAGGCGGAGCCCTGGATGAGGTCCTGGAGCCCCTTGCGGGTCGGCCCGTTCAGGGTGTTGAAGATCTCGTCGATGTTGACCGCGCTGTTGGTGTTCTGCGGGCCGATCGTGCCGCCGTTGGCGATCGCCTTGGAGTTGCCGGGAGCCAGGCGCAGCTCGACATAGCGATTGGCCACCGAGCTCAGCGATGGCACGCGCACCGTTGCGATCGTCCCCTGGCGCAGCGGCTGGTAGTGGCTGTCCGAGATGTTCAGCTCGATCCTGGCCATCCCGTTCTGGGTGAGCGTGATGTTCGAGATCGTCCCGATGGGCGCCTGGGCGACGTCCACCTGATCACCGGTCACGAGCTGGCTGGCATCCTGAAAGACCGCATAGACGTGGTAGCTCGACCCGCCGCTGAACAGGATCACGACCACGGCGACTACCGCGATCACGAGCGCGACGAGGGCGGCCACACGGCCGATTAGCGACGTGTTGCGCACGGGACGTTCCTAGTCGCGGCCGTCCACGGTGGGGCGTCGGTTACGCGCGCAGCTGTTCTCGAGGCTGGATATGGGTGCGGCGATTCTGGATCTGGGTGCGGCGATTCGGGTTTTGGGTGCGGCGATCCGGTCGCTGGCTTTGAGCGCAGCGGTGGTGCCTATCCGACTCCTGCCAGGGTCGGCTAAACGATCTGACGCGTGCATCGAATCTTCGTTCTCCTCCCGCGTGAGGGCGAATCGGTCGACGCGAAAAATCCGCAAATCCAAGCTACCAGGGGGCTTACGCCAGTGTCAATTTCGAACTGCCGTAATCCGGTGGAATAGGCTGCGTGTTGCCCTGCGGGGATTGCGCCCCGCCGCCCGGTGGTATGCCAGCAGTGATGCTCAGCCACTTATCGCCCACGTCTGCTATGCCATAGGTCGATGGTTGGAGGAGCCACGCAGGTACGTTCGCGTCGGCTGACGCGGCGACAGCTCCTGAAAGGCGCCGCCGGCGGGGCCGGGGTGCTGGTGCTCGGGGGTGGAGCTGTCAGCGCAACCAGCCTGCTTGGCCACCACCTGCGCAGCCTCCCCGCGTATGCGTCCACGTCCGATGGCCCCGGACGCCAGCTGGTCTCGCGGCCCAACCTGCATCCGCCGGTCTTGAGCGTCACCGCCCCGTCCATCCCCTTGGCGAGCGCGACCGGTGGTGCGCTGGCTCCCGGCTATCTGTTCATGGGCCCGAGCGCCGCCGACGGCGCACAGGGCGGCCCGCTGCTGGTCGACCACTATGGCGAACCCGTCTGGTTCAGAGCTATTCCTCGCGCGCTGTGGGCGACCGACGTGCGCGTCGCCCAGTACCGCGGGCAGCCGGTGGTGACGTGGTGGGAGGGGAGGATGAACGTGATCGGCTTCGGACAGGGAGAAGGCGTGATCGTGGACAGCTCGTACCGCGAGCTAGCTCGCGTGCGCGCCGCTAACGGCAGGTCGCTTGATATCCACGAGTTCATGGTCACGCCCGAGGGGACGGCGCTGTTCACCTGCTTCCCGCGACGAGTGCCCGCCAACCTCTCTGCTGTCGGTGGCCCCAGCAACGGGACCGTGCTCGAGGGAATCATCCAGGAGGTCGACATCGCGACCGGCAGGCTCCTGTTCGAGTGGCGCAGCCTCGAACACATCCCCATCACGGCGTCCTACTTTCCGCCCCAGATCGCCTACGGGTACGACTACCTGCACCTCAACTCGATCGACATCACGCCAGACGGTCACCTGCTGATTTCCGCTCGCCACAGCTGGGCGCTCTACAAAATTCACCGGCGAACCGGGGAGGTGCTGTGGCGGCTGGGCGGCAAGGACAGCGACTTTGCCTTCGATAACGACGCCCAGTTCTACTGGCAGCACGACGCGCGCCACCGCCCCGACGGCAACATCACCGTCTTTGACGACGGCGCCGCACAGTTCGCCGACGGCACGGGCTATCAGCGCTCAGAGTCGCAGTCGCGCGGTGTCCTGCTCGACATCGACGAGGGGGGCAAGCTGGTACGTCTTGTCCGCGCCTATCGCCATCCCCGCTGGCTCGCCAATGCGATGGGGAACTATCAGACGTTGCCGGACGGCCACGTCGTGATCGGCTGGGGAAGCTATCCGACCGCGAGCGAGTTTCTGCCGGACGGCACTCTGCTCGCCGACACCGGGATAGGCAAGAAGCACGATTCCTACCGCGCGTATAAGTTCCCGTGGAAGGCCACGCCCGCGGATCCACCGCAGCTCGCCGCTACGCACGACCGCCGGGAGGACAGGACCACTCTCTACGTGACCTGGAACGGCTCGACCGATGTCGCGCGCTGGCTCGTCAGCACCGGGAGCCACCAGAGCGCGGTGCGCCCCTTTGGCGTCGCCCGACGGCACGGGTTCGAGACCGCGATCCGGTTGCCGGCACACCAGAGCGGATACGCCAAAGTCACCGCGCTCGACTCAGGCGGTCGCCACCTGGCGAGCAGCCGCGTCGTGGGTGTGTAGGGCTACCAGACCCGGTGGGGGCGTTCGTGGGCTGCTGGCGCAAGGCTCGTTGCCTTGCGGTATGCGCCCGTGGGCGGCTTATGATCACGTTCACGCCCGGGTAGGCAAACTGGCAAAGCCTGCGCCCTTAAAAGGCGCTGCTCGAAAGAGCTTGCGGGTTCGAGTCCCGCCCCGGGTACTCGCTCATTCGCTGCTTGTGTGCGGTCTTGCGGGGGCGGCCCGCGCGCTCTCCAGGGGGTGCGCCGCTGCTTGGGCGCGCTCTCCAGGTGGTGCGCCGCTGCTCGCGCACCCTCAGCCGCGCCGCTGCTACTGTGTGCCTTCGTATACGGACCGGGGCCGAGTTGATGATGGATAACTCAGCTCACGCATACCGAGGGGTACGAAGACTGCACGCGCGCTCGCGGCTCCTGCGACTGCAGCCCGACGAGCGGCTCGTGGGACTCGTGCGGGCAGGTCACATGGCCGCGTTCGAGGTCTTGGTGGCCCGCTACGAGCGACGGCTGTTTGCCTTCTGCCGCCACCTCCTCGGGCGCACCGAGGACGCTGAGGATGTCCTTCAGGAGGTGCTTGCGGCCGCGTTCAAGGCGATCATCGCCGACGAGCGCCCCATTCACGTGCGCCCGTGGCTGTACCGGATTGCCCGCAACCGCAGTCTGAACCAACTCCGGCGCGAGGAGGCGGTAGCCGCGGACTCCATGGATATCCACCTCTCCGACAACGGTGCGACCACGGACGACCAGGTGCAGCGGCGCGAGGAGTTCAGACTGCTCGTGGCGGACATCCACACCCTGCCCGAGACTCAGCGGACCGCGCTCCTACTGCGCGAGATGCAATCACTCTCCTATGAGCAGATCGCGGCGACCATGGACACCACCGTCCCCGGCGTGAAGTCGCTGCTGGTCCGCGCCCGTGGATCACTGGCGGCGGCGGCGGAGGCGCGGTACATCTCCTGTGGGCAGGTGCGAGCGGAGCTCGGCGAACACGCGGCCGGGCGCAAACGCCACCCAAGCGCTGCGGCGCGACGGCATGTTCGCGGCTGCGAGGAGTGCTCGGCCTTCCGCGCCGAGCTGCGCGCGACCACACGCGTCCCGATCTTCGCCTAGCTCACTGCCCGACCGAGAACAGCGCCTCGAGGTCGTGGCGCGAGTACGCCTCGAACGCGACCATCGTGTGGGTGCGCGTGACCCCCGCGAGCTGGGAGAGCCCGCCAGCTACGAGCTGGGCGAGCTGCTCGTGCTCACGCACGCGCACGATCGCCACGAAATCCCACTCTCCGGTGACCGAGTACGCCTCGGCCACCCCCTCCAGGTCGGCCAGCTCTTCTCCCAGCGTCGTCAGCGCCGACCGCTGCGCCTGGATGAGGACGATCGCGTGTACCACTCTTGTCAGCCCGGGCGCTAGGTCGAGTGTGTCTCCCCCGGCTCCAGCACGACCACGTTGGAGCGGGTGGCCGACTCCACGTCGGACTTGAACGCCGCAGCGTCGGCTTCGATCGCGGGGAAGGTGTTGTAGTGACAGGGAATGACGGTGCTCGCGCCCACTAGCTGCGCCGCTTCGACGGCGTCGGTCGAGTCCATCGTGTAATGGCCCCCGATGCACATCAACGCAATGTCGATCGGCGCACGCTTGCCCACGAGCTGGAGGTCCGAGAACAGGCAGGTGTCGCCCAGGTGGTAGACGATCGTGTCGTGAAAGTTGACCACCAGACCCGCGGGGGTGTTCACCGTCCCCTTCGGCGTGGTCGATGTGTGCCATGCGGGAACCAGCTTCACCGATCCCCAGTCGAATCGCACCGTGCCGCCGAGGTTGGGGTCGTGGACCTGGACGCCTTCTTGTTCGAGTTCGTCCGCGATCTCCACGATCGCCACAACGGGCGCCCCTGTCCGCTTCGCGATGGAGACCGTGTCGCCGAAGTGGTCGCCGTGGCCATGGGTCAACAGAATCGTCGTCGCCGCGGCGTCGTCGGCCGCGATCGCGGCCTTGGGATTGCCTGACAGGAACGGGTCGATCAGCACGGTGTCCGAGCCGTCGGACAGCTCGAAGCAGGCATGGCCGAGAAAGCGGATCTGCATCTAGTTCAATCCTTTTGGTGGGGAGTGGGGCGGTCGGTTGAGGGCGACCCTAGCGGGGGCTCGCTCTGTGGGGACGCCTGAGTGAGCTCGCGGGCAAGCTCGAAGCCGACCGTCACCCCCACGAACATGCCCAATCGTGTCTCCTCGGCGACCAGCGTGCGGACAGCCAGCGCCCGCACCGCAGGGTCCTCTTCGCCTGCGGCCTCGCGTAGGGCCTGCTCGTGCGCTGAGTCAAACCAACCACCCTGGTCGATGGCCTCGTCGAGCACGCGGTGCAGAGCGGGCGCCGCGCGCGCGACCAGATCCTGTGCCGCCCGCAGCCGCCCCGGCTCGCTGAGGGCAGCGATCGCGGCGTCGAGATCGGCATCTGTGTATGAACGATCGGCCACTCGGACCGCCCATCATACGTATGCGCCGGTAAAGCTCAGTCCGCGTCCGCGAGCGCGAACGGGATCCCGATCACCAGCCCCAGCGCGAGCCCAACCCCGCCGGCGACCCAGCTGGCATCCGGTACCGCCAAGGGCATCAGGAGGACCACGGCCGCGATCACGGCGGTCCCGATCAGGTCGGCGTCGGACCCCTCCCCGCGGGAGAGCGCCGCCAGATGCGGAGTCGCCCAGGCGCCGAGCAGCGCGAGCGCGCCACCGTTGCCAGACAGCGCGATTGGGTTGGGGTAGATGAGCACCGCCACGCCCAGCCCTCCGATCGCGCCAACGGCAAAAAGCGCCAGCACCGCGAGCGGACCATGCCGGCGCTCCAGCAGGCAGCCGAAGATGGCAACGGTCGCCAACACGGCGAAGGCGAGGCCCACGTTGTTGTACGTGAACGCCGCCGTAACCAGCTTCCACCACTCGTGGCCCGGCTTGCCGATGATGGCGAGCTGGCCGAGCGACACCGCTGACGTCCGCCACACCAGGGTGCCCGCGATTCCGGCCAACACGAGCAGGATCGAGGCGTACGGGCGCGACTCGGCCCGAATCCCCGGGATCTCCCCCGGCCGCAGCCGTGACAGCGCGGGCTTTGGCGGTCGCAGCCGCCGTTCGGCCACCCGGCCGTTGCGATCGAGCTTCGGCGCTCGCTTGCGCAGCCGGTTTCCGCAATACGGGCACTCGGTGATGTAGGGACTTACTTCCGATCCACAGCTCTTGCAAATGACGAAGAGATCGGGTCCGCCCGCACTCACAAACCGATTGTAAAGCCGCCGCCTAGACCCGGACGAGGGCCTTCGCGTCGGCCGCGCGGAGCCCTAAACCGCCGTCGCGGCAACGATTTCCGCCATCAACTCGCGGAAATCGCGGTTCGCCTCAAAGACGACCGCCTGCCGGGCGGCTCCGTTGCCACGCTCGAGCAGATCCTCCACGGCCTCAAGCTCGCTTTCGGAATCGAGGTCCTGCGCGTGCTCGCGCATCCGGTCGAGCAGGCGGCGCGCCAGCGCCTTGGTCGGCACCCGATCCGGGTGCGGGAGATCGACAAGCTCGCCCTCCAGGCCGTGGCGGGCCGCCAGCCACTTGTTCTCGTCGAGCATCTCGAAGGGGTAGCTCGCAAGCCCCTGGTCCTCCTCGAAGTGGACGGCGAGCTCCCGGATCAGGGCCTGCACGAGCGCTGCGAGCCCGACCGTGTGCTCCACGTGGGTTTGAGAGTCCATAACCCGAACCTCGACGGTGCCGAAGTTGGGGTGGGGACGCACGTCGTACCAGAGGTAGGTGTAGTCCTCGATCACGCGCGTGCCGACCATGAACTCGATCCGCTGCTCGTAGTCGGCCCAATCCTTGTAGGTCGGCGGCATGCCCACACGCGGGAAGGCCCTGAAAATCGGGGTGCGAGTGGAGGCCAGCCCGGTCGAGTCGGCTCGCCAGAAGGGCGAGTTAGCCGACAGCGCCAGCAGCAGCGGGATGTGCACCCGCATTCCATTGGCGACGTGGATCGCCTTCTCCGGATCATCGATGCCGACGTGGACGTGCATCCCGAAGATCAGCTCCTGGCGCGCGACGAAGCGCAACGCCGAGATGAGGTCACGATAGCGCGGTCGCGCCACGATGCGCTGGTTTTCCCAGAGCGCGAAGGGGTGTGTGCCGGCCGACCCGATGGCGAGGTTGCGCTGCGCCGCCGACTGCGTCACCTGGTTTCGCAGCGCCCGCAGCTGGGCGCCTGCCTCGGAGGCGTTTGCGCACGGGTCGGTCGAGACCTCGAGCACCGACTCCATCAGTTCCGGCTTTATCTCCCCCGCGGCGGAGGGCTCGAGGAACGACTCGATCGCGTTGACGAGCTCGAGCGTCTCGGAGTCGAGGATCATCAGCTCCTCCTCGATCCCAAGCGTGAACGCAGGTTCTACGAAATGGTGCTCCATTAGGCGGCGGAGCCTAACGAGCCTGGTGGCGCGACCGTGCAACGTTCCAAGTCATGCCGGCGCTGCGCCGAAGCTGGGACTCCCGGAGCCCCACCAGCTCTTAAACTGCGCGAGACACCTAGAGCAAAGGACAGGAAATGGCGCTCGGCTACGACGGGAAGCTTTACATCCTCGCCTTCGATCATCGAGGCTCCTTCCAGAAGAAGATGTTCGGGATCGAGGGCGATCCAACCGAGGAGCAGACTGAGACGATCGCGGACGCGAAGAAGCTGATCTTCGAGGGCATGCTGGTGGCGGTTGACCGGGGTGCCCAGCCCGGAGCGACCGGCGTGCTGGTCGACGAGCAGTTCGGCTCCGACATCCCGCAGCAGGCCCGTACGGACGGCCTGAAGCTGGCCATGCCGGTGGAGAAGTCCGGTCAGGAGGAATTCGACTTCGAGTACGGCGAGGAGTTTGGACACCACATCGAGGAGTTCGACCCGGATTTCTCCAAGGTGCTGGTGCGGTTGAACCCCGACGGGGATAGCGCGATGAACGAACGCCAGCTCGGCCGGCTGAAACGACTCTCGGACTGGCTGCATGAGAACGATCGCAAGTTCCTGTTCGAGTTGCTGGTCCCCGCGACCGAAGCGCAGCTACAGCAGGTGGGCGGCGACGACGATCGTTACGACTCAGAGTTGCGCCCCGAGCTGATGAGGCGGGCGATCGAGAGGATTCAGGCCACGGGCATCGAGGTCGACATTTGGAAGATCGAGGGCGTCGAGGACCGCGACGACGCCGCGATGCTCGCCGAGCAGAGCCGCTCGGGCTCCGGCCGAGAGAACGTCAAGTGCGTCGTGTTGGGGCGCGGGGCCTCAACGGACAAGGTCGACCGCTGGCTCCAGGCCGCCGCGCCGGTCGAGGGCTTCGTGGGCTTCGCGATCGGGCGCTCCATCTGGTGGGACGCGCTGAAGGGATTCCTCGACGGCGGAGTTCCCCGCGAACAGGCCGCGGGGCAGATCGCGGACAACTACCTGCGGTTCACCAAGGTCTACGAGGGGCAACCGGTCCACTAGGGTCCATAACATTGATCGCCCTTGGGTGGTAGGCTCGCGCCGCGATGGCCCTGAAGATGCGCCAGAGCCTCGCCCAGCTGGAGCGCGAGTTCTGGGACGAATCCGAACTCGACTACCAACGCAGCCAGCAGCTGCGCCGCGAGGCCACCAAGCGCTCGCGTAAGCGAACCTACCAGCGCCTCGAAAAGCGCCGCTCGCTGCGCTTCTGGGGTCTGGTGCTCACGCTCATCCTCACCGCCGCGATCGTCACGGTGGCGATGTTCGTCTCGCTGTACTACCTGCTGTCGTAGGGGGCGAGTTCGTCGCTTGACGGCTGTTTGACTCGGGGCGGGGCGGTAGCGGAACTAGCGGCGGCCCGACTCGGGGCGGCCGCGGTGGACTCGCGGCGGCTCGACTCGCGGCGGCTGGGGAACTAGCGGCTCCCGCCCAGCGGGCGGCGGGGGACTAGCGGCTCCCGCCCAGCGGGCGGCCGGGGACTAGCGGCTCCCGCCCAGACCCCGCAGCGCCTCGTCTACCTCCTCGCGTGCTCCCTTCCCTTCTTGAAGCTGCTCGGATTGGAT
>Ga0070741_10006312_pt1 | contig 25595 bp, 28 predicted proteins | sample Coa_R1_4_FD_66440 | JGI IMG/M metagenome (GOLD analysis project Ga0070741, IMG submission 66440) | Surface soil microbial communities from Centralia Pennsylvania, which are recovering from an underground coalmine fire - Coalmine... | ecosystem: Environmental > Terrestrial > Soil > Unclassified ... | reverse complement strand
CGCGACCGCGTGATTCCGATGGTGGTCGAGGAGCCGTCGGTGATCGCCGCGGCGTCGTACGCGGCGCTCCTCGCCCGCGCCGGCGGCGGATTCGTCGCGGAGGCGGATCCGGGCTGCATGATCGGGCAAATCCAGCTGGTGAACGTCGGCGACCCGGGCGCGGCCGTCGAACGGCTCGGCGCGGCGCGCGCCCGCCTCCTCGCCGCGGCCGAGGAGCTGACGCCGGGGCTCTGCCGGCGCGGCGCCGGCCCGCGCGACATCGAGGTCCGCATCGTCCGCCCGGCGCGCGGCGAAACGATGGTCGTCGTGCACGTGCTCGTCGACACGGGCGACGCGATGGGGGCGAACGCCGTCAACTCCCTCGTCGAGTCCCTCGCCCCGATGGTCGAGGAGATCGCCGGGGCGGAGGCGTGCCTCCGCATCCTGTCGAACCTGGCCGACCGCCGGCTCGCGCGTGCGGCCGTCCGCATCCCCGTGAAGGCGCTCGCGCGCGACGGGTACGACGGCGCGGAGGTCGCCGAGCGCATCATGTACGCGTACGAGTTCGCCGCCGCGGATCCGTACCGGGCGACGACGCACAACAAGGGCATCATGAACGGCGTCGACGCGGTGGCGCTCGCGACCGGGAACGATTGGCGCTCGATCGAGGCGGCGGCGCACGCGTACGCCGCGCGCGACGGGCAGTACCGCTCCCTCTCGCGCTGGGACCTCGAAGCGGGCCATCTCGTCGGGACGCTCGAGCTGCCGATGGCCGTCTCGACGGTCGGCCCCGTCGTGCAGTCGCATCCCGGCGTCCGCCTCGCGCTGCGCGTGCTCGGCGTGTCCAGCGCGCGCGACCTCGCGGGCGTCATGGTCGCGGTCGGCCTCGCGTCGAATCTCGCCGCGATGCGGGCGCTCGCGATGGAGGGCATCCAGAAGGGGCACATGGCGCTCCACGCGCGCGCCGTCTCGCACGCCGCGGGCGCGCGGGGCGCCGCGGCGGAGGAGCTGCGCCGCCGGCTCCTCGCCGCCGGCGAGGTGAAGATCGACCGCGCGCGCGAGCTCCTGCGCGCGCTCGGGTCGGACTCGTGAGGCTCCCGGCCCGCGGCCGCGCCGCGGGGAAAGTCATTCTGCTCGGGGAGCACGCGGTCGTGTACGGACGCCCGGCGTTGGCGGCGGGCCTCGGCATGGGGCTCACGGTGGAGCTCGCGCCGGCCGCGGGCCCGGCGCGGCTCGAGAGCGACCGTCCGGAGCTCGCGGACGACCCGCGGCCGCAGATGCTCCTCGCCGAGGCGGCCGCCGCGCTCGACCTCCCGGCGCGCGACTTCGTCGCCCGCGTACGCTCCGAGCTGCCCGCGGGGGCGGGGTTCGGAAGCTCCGCGGCGCTCGCCGTCGCGCTGGTGCGCGCGCTCGGCGCCGCGGCGGGGCGGCCGCTCGACGCGCCCGCGGAGCTGGCACTCGGGCGCCGGCTGGAGACCGTCTTCCACGGCCATCCGTCCGGCATCGACCCCGCCGCGGCGGCCCTCGGCACGTGCTTCCGATTCGTGCGGGGCGAGCCGCCGATCGTGACGCCGCTCCGCCCGCGGGCGCCGGTGCCGCTCGCGATCGCGTTCAGCGGATGCCCGCGCAGCACCGGCGCCGCCGTCGGCGCACTGCGCGGGCGATGGGAGCGGGAGCCGGACCGGTACGAGGCGCTGTTCGACGGCATCGCAGCCACGGTCGAGGCGGGACGCGAGGCGCTCGTCGCGGGCGACCACGCGGCGCTCGGGGCGGCCTTCGACCGCAACCAGGCGCTGCTCGAGGCGATCGGCGTGTCCTCGGCGGAGGTGGAGGAGCTCGCGCGCGTCGCGCGCCGCGCCGGCGCGCTCGGCGCGAAGCTCACGGGGGGCGGTGCCGGCGGCGCCGTGATCGCGCTCGCGCCCGACACCGAGCGCGTGGCCGCGGCGCTCCGGGCGCACGGGGCGCGCACGGTCGTCGCGCGGCTCGAGTGGATGCGAGAGGAGACGGCGTGAGATGAGTGGGACGGAAGGACGGCTCGTGCTCGTCGAGCGGGCGGACGCGCTCGGCCTCGCGTCGCGTGCGGCGGAGGCCGTGGCGCGCGCGAGCGAGTATCTCTTCGCGATGCAGCACGCGCGCGGCTACTGGCACGCGCCGCTCGAGGCGAACGTCACGATGGAGGCCGAATACTTCTTCTTCAACCGGATGCTCGGCCGCGACAAGACCGACCTCGAGCGCCGCCTCGCCGACCGGATGCTCGGCCTCCAGCAGCCCGACGGGAGCTGGCCGATCTACCACGAGGGGCCGGGCAGCGTTTCCGCGACGATCGAAGCGTACTTCGCGCTCAAGCTCGCCGGCATGAAGCCGGACGAGCCGGCGCTCGCGCGCGCCCGGGACTTCATCCTGGGGCACGGAGGTCTCGCGCGCGCCGGCGTCTTCACGCGCATCTGGCTCGCCTACTTCGGGCAGTTCCCGTGGGAGGGCGTGCCGGCGATGCCGGTCGAGCTCGTGCTCCTGCCGCCGTGGTTCCCGCTCAACATCTACGCCATGTCGAGCTGGGCGCGCGGCACGGTCGTGCCGCTCACGCTGCTCATGGCCCACCGGCCGGCGATCCGCATCGATGCCTCGGTCGCCGTGGGCGAGCTCTGGCAGCGGCCGCCCCGTCCGGAGGACCTCGCCTTCCCGCGCTCCCACGAGCTCTTCACGACGCGGAACTTCTTCCTCGGGCTCGACGCGGCGCTGAAGCGCCTCGGCCGACTTCCCTGGCGGCCGCTCCGGCGCCGCGCCGTCGCGCGCGCGATCGAGTGGGTGCTCCGCCACCAGGACACGAACGGGCAGTGGGGCGGCATCCAGCCCGCGATGCTCAACTCGGTCCTCGCGCTCCACGCGGTCGGGTTCGCGCCCGACCACCCGGCGATCGTCTCCGGCGTCGCGGGCGTCGACGACTTCCTCGTCGAGTGCGACGGCGGGCTCATGTACCAGCCGTGCGTGTCGCCGAACTGGGACACGGCGCTCGCCGCGAAGGCGCTCCTCGACGCGGGCCTCGACCCCGCGCACCCCGCGCTCGCGAAGGCCGGCGAGTGGCTCGTGAAGAACCAGATCTTCCGCACCGGCGATTGGGCCGTGCTCAATCCCCGGCTCGAGCCCGGCGGGTGGGCGTTCGAGTTCGCGAACGACTGGTACCCCGACGTCGACGACTCGGCGGTGATCCTGATGGTCCTCCAGGCGCTGCCGATCGCCCGGACGCCCGCCGGCAAGCGGGCGATCGCGTACGGTCTCAACTGGACGCTCGGCATGCAGAGCCGCGACGGCGGGTGGGGCGCGTTCGACACCGACAACACGGCTGCGTTCCTCAACCGCATCCCGTTCGCCGACATGGAGGCGATGATCGACCCGCCGACCGAGGACCTGACCGGCCGGCTCCTCCACCTCATGGGCACGATCGGCTACGGCCCGGACTTCGGGCGCGCCCGGCGCGCGATCGACCTCCTCCGCCGCACGCAGCGCCCCGACGGCAGCTGGTGGGGCCGCTGGGGCGTCAACTTCATCTACGGCACGTGGTGCGCCCTCGCGGGGCTCGCTGCGATCGGGGAGGACTGCCGCGCGGCGTGGATCCGGCGCGCCGTCGAGTGGCTCGTGGCCCGCCAGAACGCCGACGGCGGGTGGGGCGAAACCGTCGCGTCGTACGACGACGAGCGCCTCGCCGGACGGGGCGAGTCGACGCCATCGCAGACGGCGTGGGCGCTCCTCGGGCTCCTCGCCGCCGACGGCCCGCGCTCGCCGGCGGTCGAGCGCGGGATCGACTTCCTCGTGCGCACGCAGGGCACGGACGGCACGTGGCAGGAGCGGCTCTTCACGGGCACGGGCTTCCCGCGCCACTTCTACCTCCGCTACCACCTCTACCGGCACTACTTCCCCCTCATGGCCCTCGGGCAGTACGTCGAGCGCACGAAGGCGCGCGCGGGGGAGACGGCATGAGCGTCGGCATCGACCGGCTCGCGGCCTACGTCCCCGCGTACGTGCTCCCGATGGACGCGCTCGCGGCGGCGCGGAACGTGCCGCTCGAGAAGCTCACGCACGGCCTCGGGGTCCGCGAGATGGCGATCCCGCCGCCCTGCGAGGACGTCGTCACGCTCGCCGCCAACGCGGGCGCCCGGCTCCTCCGCGCCGCCGAGGTGGACCCGGGGGAGATCGGGCTCCTCCTCGTCGCGACGGAGACGGCCGTCGACCATGCGAAGCCCGTCGGCATCTTCGTCCACGACCTCCTCGGGATCGGCGTGCACTGCCGCGTCTTCGAGCTGAAGCACGCGTGCTACGCGGGGACCGCCGCGCTCATGACGGCCGTCGACTGGGTGCGCGCGGGACGCGGCGGGCGCCGGCGCGCGCTCGTCATCGCCGCCGACGTGGCCCGCTACGAGCTCGGCTCGCCGGGGGAGCCGACGCAGGGCGCCGGCGCGGTCGCGATGCTCGTGCAGCACGACCCCCGGGCGCTCCAGGTGAGCGAGGAGAGCGGCGTCTGGGCGTCGAACGTGTACGACTTCTGGCGGCCCCTCGGCCGGCGGGAGGCCCTCGTCGACGGGAAGTACTCGATCGAATGCTACCTCGACGCGCTCGCCGGCGCCTTCGGCGCTTATCGCAGCCGCGAGCGCCCCGCGCTCGAGCCCGACGAGGCGCTCGTCGACCGGCTCGCGTACTGCCTCTACCACGTGCCGTTCCCGAAGATGGCCGCGAAGGCGCACCGGCGTCTCGTCGAGCTCGACTGGCGCGCCGCCGGGGTGCGCTGGCGCGAAGTCGAGCCGCGGCTCGACGAGGCGGCCGCCGCGTCGTACGATGCGCAGGTGGCGCCGACGATCGAGGCCGTCGCACGGGTCGGGAACACCTACACCGCATCGCTCTGGCTCTGCCTCGCGTCGCTCCTCGAGCGCACGGGACGACCCCTCGGCGGCCGGCGACTCGGGCTCTTCTCGTACGGCAGCGGCTCGTGCGCCGAGTACTTCACGGGCGTCGTGCCCGGCTCGGTCGGCGCCGTCGCGGACGGCGGCCTCGCGCGGCTCCTCGCCGCGCGCACGACGATCGACATCGACGAGTACGAGCGATGCATCGGCGCCGCCGACGCCGGCGGCGAGCCGCCGGCGTCGTTCGCCGGCGACTTCGTCTTCCGCGGCGTGCGCAACGACCGGCGCGAGTACGGCCGCGTCGCGGCGGAGGCGGCCGCATGACGCCGGCGGTCGCCGAGCGGACGCCGGCCGCGGCGTCGCGCGTCGACCCGGAGCGCCTCGCCGCGGCATACGCGCACTGCGTCCGCATCGCGCGGACGCACTACGAGAACTTCACGATCGGCTCGTGGCTTCTCCCGCGCCGCCTCCGCCGGGACCTCGCCGCCGTGTACGCGTTCGCGCGTGGCGGCGACGATCTCGCCGACGAGGGACCGGAGGCCGGCCGCCTCGCGGGCCTCGCGGCGTGGGAGGCGAAGCTACGCGCGTGCGCGGCCGATCCTGCGGCCGTCGACGATCCGGTCTTCCTCGCCCTCGGGCACACGATCGCGACGCACGCGCTCCCCGTCGAACCCCTCCGCGACCTGCTGCGCGCGTTCCGGCGGGACGCGGCGGGCGAGACGCGCGTCTTCGCGACGTTCCCCGACCTGCTCGAGTACTGCCGCTGCTCGGCGAATCCCGTCGGTCGTACGGTGCTCGCGCTCTTCGGATACACGGACGGCGAGCGGCAGGCGCGCTCGGACCAGATCTGCACGGCGCTCCAGCTGACGAACTTCTGGCAGGACGTCGCGGGCGACCTCGCGCGCGGCCGCGTCTACATCCCCCAAACCGACCTCGACCGCTTCCCCGGGAGCCGCGACGCGCTCGCCGCCCGCCGCCCGACGCCCGGGTTCCGCCAGCTCCTCGCCTTCGAGGTCGCGCGGACCCGCGAGCTCTTCCGCGCGGGGCTCGCGCTCGCCGACCTCGTCGACGGCCGCCTCCGCCGCGAGGTCCGCTTCTTCGCGCGCGGCGGCCTGGCGATCCTCGACCGCATCGTTGCCGTCGACTACGACGTCTTCGCGCGCCGGCCGGCGCTCGGCCGGCTCGCCCTGGCACGCGTCGTGCTGCGGGGGCTCCTCGGATGACTGCGCCGGCGGAGTCCCGCGGCCCGGTCGCCGCCGCGTACGACCACTGCGAGGCCGTGACGCGCGCGGCGGCGTCGAATTTCTACTGGGGTTTCCGTCTCCTCCCCCACGACCGGCGCCGCGCGCTCTCCGCCGTCTACGCCTTCTGCCGCGCGGCCGACGACATCGCCGACGATCCCGCCGACCGCAGCGACCCCGCGCGCCTGCTGGCGCGCTGGCGCGCCGAGCTGGACGGCGTGTTCGGCGGGCGGCCACGCCATCCCGTCGGCGTCGCGCTCGCGGACGCGGTCGAGCGCTTCGGGATCCCGCGTGTCCACTTCGACGCGGTCATCGACGGCGTCGAAATGGACCTCTCGCGGACGCGTTACGAGACGTGGGAGAACGACCTCGATCGCTACTGCTACGGGGTCGCCGCGGCGGTCGGGCTGATCGCGATCGAGATCTTCGGCTACCGCAATCCGTCGGCGCGCCAGTACGCCGTGAACCTCGGGCTCGCGTTCCAGCTGACGAACATCCTGCGCGACGTCGCGGAGGACGCGCGTCGCGGGCGCATCTACCTCCCGCGCGCCGACCTCGCCCGCTTCGGCTGCGCCGAGGCCGACATCCTCGCCGAGCGCTGCACGGACGCGTTCCGCGAGGCGATGGCGTTCGAGTGCGCGCGTGCGGGCGAGTACTACGGCCGCGCGCGCTTCTCCCTCGCGGAGGAGGACCGCCAGTCGATGGCGCCCGCCGAGGCGATGCGGCTCATCTACGAGCAGCTCCTGCGCCGCGTGCTGTTCCGCCGCTGCGACGTCTTCGGACCGAAGGTGCGCCTCACGCGACCCGAGAAGGCGGCGCTCGCCGTCGCCGCCTGGGCGCGGCCGCATCTCTCCTTCCTCTACCGCTTCGCGTGACGCCGCCGCTCCACGTCGCGGTCCTGGGCGGCGGCTTCGCCGGCCTCGCCGCCGGCGTGCGGCTCGCGCGCGCCGGGGCGCGCGTGACGGTCGTCGAGCGGCGCCCGTTCCTCGGCGGGCGCGCGTACTCGTTCGCCGACCCGGTGACCGGGGACGTGATCGACAACGGGCCGCATCTCCTCGCGGGCGCGTACACGGAGGCGCGGGACTTCCTCCACGAGCTCGGGGCCGCGGAGAAGCTCGTGCTCCAGCCGCGCCTCCACGTGCCGCTCGCGCATCCGCGGCTCGGGATGGGCGCCGTCGCCGCCCCGGCGGTGCCGGGGCCGCTCCAGGCGCCGGCGGCGCTCCTCCGCTACCGGCTCCTCTCGCGCGCGGAGCGGCTGCGCGTGATGCTCGGCGCCCTCCGCCTCGCGGCCCGCGCGGGCGGCCTCCGCGGGACCACGGTCGCCCGCGCGCTCGCCGGCGTGGGGCAGTCCGAGGCCGCGTGCGCGCGCTTCTGGCATCCGCTCGCGATCGCGACGCTCAACGAGATGCCCGACCGCGCGGCGGCGGCGCCGTTCGCGGCCGTCCTCAGGCGGATCTTCTTCGCGGGCGCGGAGGCGGCGCGGTTCGCGGTCGCGACCGTCCCGCTCTCGGCCCTCTACACGACGGACGCACGCCGGGTGATCGAGGCGGCGGGCGGCACCGTTCGCACGGGAGCGACGGCCGTCGGGATCGAATGCGACGGGGCGCGAGCCGCGGCGCTCGTCCTCCGCGACGGCTCGCGCGTCGCCGCCGACGCGTTCGTCGCGGCGCTCCCCTGCGCGGCGCTTCTCCGCGTCCTCCCGCCCCGCCTCCTGGACGCGCCGCCGTTCCGCGCTCTCACGGGCGTCGGGACGTCGCCGATCGTGAGCGTCCACCTGTGGCTCGACCGGCCCGTCGGGTGGGGTGCGCCGTTCCTCGGGCTGCTCGGCGGGCGCGCGCAGTGGCTCTTCGACGGCGGCGCCGCGGCCGACGGGGGGCACCGGGTGGCGACGGTCACGAGCGGGGCACGGTTCTGGGACGACGCGAGCGACGACGCGATCGCGGCCGAGGTCCTCGGCGAGGCGGCCGCGGCCGTGCCGGCGCTCCGGGCGGCGCGTGTCCGCCGCGCCCTCGTCGTCCGGGAGCGGCACGCGACCATCTCGCTCACGCCGGCGGCGGACGCCGTCCGGCCGGGCGCGGAGACGCCCGTCTCGAACCTCTTCCTCGCCGGGGACTGGGTCGCGACGGGGCTGCCCGCGACGATCGAGGGCGCAGTGCTCTCCGGCCGTCGTGCGGCGGCGCTGGCGCTCGCGACGCCGGCGGCATCCCTGGCCGCGCCGCGCGCCGAGGGCCGGCGCGTGCACGCCCTCTGATCGCGCGTCCCTCGGAGCGGTGACCGTCACGCCGTGCGCGCGGCGTGACCCTCGAGCGATGGACCGCCGTCGGTGCCACGGCCGTCGCCGCGCTCGGCTTCGGGCGGCTCGGTGCGTCGGCGGCCGGGCGAGAGGGGACGCGGCAGGGCGACATGCTCTACCGGCCGCTCGGGCGGACGGGCGAGACCGTCTCCGCGAGGAGCGGATGGGGAAGGCGCTGCGCGAGGGGTGGCGGCGGCGTCGTGACGCCGATCGAGTGCCTGCACTCCGCGCTCGACCTGCCCACGTCGGTCGTCATCACGGGCATCGACCGGCCGGAGCTCGTCGACCAGGCGGTCGAGGCCGTGCGCACGTACCGGCCGATGAGCGACGCCCAGGTGGCGGAGCTGCTCGCGCGGACCCGGACGGCGGCCGCGGACGGCCGGTACGAGCTCTTCAAGACGAGCCGACGCTTCGACGGGACGGCGGGCCATCCCGAGTGGCTCGGCTTCTGACGCCGCGCGACTCGCGCGGCGGTAGTGGGTCGGTGTGCGCGACGCCGACCGACCCGTGCTCCCGCGCCATGTGGTACGACCCGCAACCGACCCACTACCCGCGCGTCCGCCCGTTTGACACGCGGGGCCGCGCCTGCCAGAGGCGACCGAACGCCCGCGCTACGGGGAGGAGGGGAGGCGATGAGGACGTTCTGGTACGCGACCGCGTGCGCCGCCGCCTGTGCGTTCTGGCTGTTCGGCTGCCGCCCGTACCCCGGGAGGCCGTTCACGTGGTCGTCGACGACGATGCTCGAGTTCGACATCGCGGGGCCGGACCCGACGGAGCTCTTCCGGTACGAGTTCGCGAATCCCTACGAGGCGCCCGCGGGCAAGATCCGCTTCAGCGGCCTCATCAAGGGCGACGCCGCGCAGAAGCAGCAGCTGCCGTCGGAGCTCGACTTCAACTTGATCCAATACCGGTACTCCCCGAGCCTCGGGTACACGCTCGGCGCGACGTACGACCTGGCGGTGCCGGTCAAGAAGAACGGCCGCTTCAAGGTGAAGGAGAACGACTTCGCGGGCTTCACCTTCGGGCAGTACGACATGCTCGGGATCGAGCTCACGCCGAAGGACGGCGTCCTCCGAACGAACTCGATGTTCGCGATGACCTACGTCTACGTCGCGCGCTGACGCCGGCGGTTCGGCGCGCGCCCCGAGTTGACAATCGCGGCGCGCGCCGCCTAACTCGCCTCGTGCCCCGCTACAGCGTCGTCGTCGCCAAGGACTACCTCAAGTTCGCTGCGGCGCACTTCATCGCGTACCCCGGCTTCCGGGAGGCGCTCCACGGCCACAACTACCAGGTCTCGGTCCGGGTCGAGGCCGACCTCGGGCCGGACGGCTACGTGCTCGACTTCGGCGTCGTGAAGCGCGTCGCGCGCGCGCTCTGCGAGGAGCTCGACGAGCGCGTCCTCGTGCCCGCGAGGAGCGACTGCCTCCGCGTCGAGTCGGACCCCGCCGGCGTCGAGGTGACGACCGAGACCGGCGACCGCTTCCGCTTCCCGGCCGCGGACGTCCGACTCCTGCCGATCGTGCACAGCTCGGCCGAGGAGCTGGCGGCGTACCTGCTCGGCCGTCTCCGCGACGCTCTCCGCACCGAGGCGGGCGGGCGGGGCCTCGTCGCGCTCGAGGTGGGCGTCGCCGAGGCGCCGGGGCAGGCGGCGTACTGCCGCGAGCCCTCGTGAGGCGGCTCGCGCCCGTCGTGCTCGCGGCGGTCGCGGGCTGCGCGCCGGCGCTGCCGGAGCCCGACGCGCCCGGCGCCGTCGTGCTGCGCGAGCGCTGCAACGGCTGCCACCGCGTCTTCGCGCCCGGGACCATGACCCGGGAGATGTGGGCCGTCCAGCTCGAACGCATGCACGCGCTCTTCGCGCAGCGCGGCCTGCGCTGGCTCACGCCCGAGGAGGAGAGGGCGCTCCGCGCCTACCTCGATCGCTGGGCCGGGACGAGCTGACCGCGGCGGCGGCCTCGGCGCGGAGCGACTCGACCTCCTCCGCCTGCTTCGGCGCGGCCGCGGACAGGACCTCGTGGCCGGTGTCGGTCACGAGCACGTCGTCCTCGATCCGGACCCCGAGCCCGCGGAAGGCCGCGGGCAGGTCGTCCGCGTCGCTCGGGATGTAGAGGCCGGGCTCGACCGTGAAGACCATCCCAGGCTCGAGCGGCCGCGGCGTCCCCTGATCCTTGTAGCGGCCGACGTCGTGGACGTCGCGGCCGAGCCAGTGGCTCGTCCGGTGCATGTAGAAGCGGCGGTAGAGCTCCTTCTCGATCGCCTCGTCGACGGACGCGTCGAGGAGCCGGAGGTGGACGAGCGCCTCGGTGAGCACGCGGACGGCCTTCGTGTGGAGGTCCTCGAGCGTGACGCCGGGACGCGCGGCGGCGAGGGCGGCGAGCTGCGCGGCGAGGACGGCGTCGTAGACGTCGCGCTGCGCCGGCGTGTAGCGCGGCCCGGTCGGGAACGTCCGCGTGACGTCCGCGCAGTAGCCGGCACGCTCGGCACCGGCGTCGACGAGGAGCAGCTCGTCGGGGCCGAGCGCGCGCACGTTGTCCGTGTAGTGGAGGATGGTCGCGTTCGCGCCCGAGGCGACGATCGAGGGATACGCCGGCCCGGCCGCGCCGCGCCGGCGGAAGGTGTAGTCGATCAGCGCCTCGATCTCGTACTCGACCATCCCGGGGCGCGTCGCGCGCATCGCCTCGCGGTGCGCCTCGCACGCGATCGCGATCGCCGCGCGGAGACGCGCGATCTCCTCGGGGTCCTTCCGGAGCCGCATCTCATGCAGCACCTCGCCCACGTCGCGGACGGCGGTCGGTCCCGTGCCCGTCCGCGGCCGCTCGGCCTGCGCTCGGCGCACGGCGGCGAGGAGCCGGTTCGCGAGCGCGTCCTCGCGCGTGAGGCTCAAGGCGACCGTCGGGGCGCGGCCGAGGAAGTCCGCGAGCCGCTTCTCGAGCTCGTCGAGGGGATAGGCCGCGTCGGCGCCCCAGCGCTCGACGGCGCCGTCGACGCCCGCGCGCGGGCCGACCCAGACGGCGCGCTCGGGATCGTGCGGGCGGACGAAAAGCACGAAGCGCTCCGTCGCCTCGCCGGGCGCGAGCAGGCAGACGGCCTCGGGCTCGGGGAAGCCGGTGACGTAGTCGAAGTCGCTGTCCTGCCGGTAGGGGTAGTGGACGTCGCCGGCGCGGAGACGCTCGGGGGCGGCGGCGAGGAGCAGCACGCCGTCGCCGAGGGCCTCCATGACGCGCGCGCGGCGGGCGGCGAGCGTCGCGAGCTCGTCGGACGTCGGGACCATGCTTGGCGTTCTAACATGCGCGTCGCGGCATGGCACGGCCCTCGCTCTCCGCCGCCGGCAAGGAGACGGAGGCGGGCGAGGGCCCGCGGAACGACGGACGCTTCATGCGCTTGCTGTGTCACGATACCAGGAGAACGGGCGTCCACCGCGCGTCGGTCGGCGGGGGGCGTCGGTACAGAAGCGAACGCGGCTTCTCCCTGATCGAGCTGGTCATGACGTTCGCGGTGATCACGGTCGTGCTCGCGATCGCGCTCCCCCGGATGCCGCGGCAGGCGTTCGTGCTCTGGGGCGTGCAGGAGCAGCTCCTCGGCGACCTGCGGGGCGCACGCGGCGACGCGCTCACGAAGGGCGATCATTTCCGCGTCGACATCACCGGGGCGTCGACCTACACGGTCTCGCGCATGCAGCTGAACGGCGCGGGCGCGTGGGTGCCGCGCACGCCGCCGCTCAAGACGCGCGAGCTCCCGCCCGGCATCACGTTCACGACCGGAACCGGGCTCTCCTTCGAGTTCAACACGCGCGGGCTCATGGTGAACCCGAGCTGGGCCGCGACGCTCTTCCTCTACGACGCCACGCACAATCTCACGCGCGTCGTGACGGTGTGGCCGTCGGGGCAGGTGTCGCCCGGATGAGGACGCGACGCGGACAGGAGGGCGTCTCGCTCCTCGAGGCGCTCGCGGCGATCTCGCTGTTCGCCATCGTGTCGTCGGCGGTCGGGGCGCTCGCGCTGGGCTCCGTCCGCAGCACCGCGCTCAGCCGCCATTCCGCCGAGGCGGCGATGCTCGCGCAGTGGCAGATGGAGCAGGTGCGGGGGCTCGACTACGCCGACATGGCGTCGTCGTCGTCGACCGCGACGATGGGCGGCCAGACGTTCACCATCACGACCGACGTGCAGACCGACGTCCCGGACGCGAACATGAAGGACGTGAAGGTCACGGTCACGTGGACCGGACCGGAAGGCACGAAGTCGTTCTCGACGGAGTCGATCTATGTCGACGTCACGCTCTGACCGCGGCTTCTCGCTGGTCGAGCTGGTCGTGGCGCTCGGCATCGTCGGGATCACGCTCGCCAGCGCCGTCCCGTTCTTCGCGCTCCACGCGCGGAAGATGAAGGGCGCGGCCTTCCGGCTCGAGGCGCAGCAGGGGATGCGGGCGTCGCTCGACGCGATGGCGCGGGACATCCGTCTCGCGGGCGCCTGCCTGCCGACGGCGGGGAGGTTCGTCGCGCTCGAGGGCGCCGACGGCGCGACGGGCGACCGGATCACGGTGCGCGCCGGCATCGTCCAGCAGGGGACGTCGTGCGTGACGGCGGGGCTGAGCGCCGCCGCGAACGCGGGCGACACCGCGGTGCAGGTCGCGGACGCAACGCCATTCGCCGGCGCGAAGATCGTCTTCGTCTCCCACCCGAACGGCAGCGGCGAGCTCCAGGATGTGACCGGCACGAGCGCGACGACCATCTCGCTCGGCGCGGGCCTTTCGCAGGCGTATCCAGGTCCCGCGACGCAGGGGAACCCCTCGAACCCGGCGAACGTGATCGCGGTCGACGAGCGGATCTACCAGCTCGACAAGACGGACCCGAACAACCCGCTGCTCACGCTCACCGTGAACCGGACGGCGCCGCAGGCGTTCGCGGTCGGCGTGACCGACCTCCAGATCCGGTACACGCTCGACCGCAACTGCCCGCCGTGCGACGTCGTCGACCTCCCGCCGGACACGGCCACGTGGTGGCTCGTGAACGACGTCCTCCTGACCGCGGCCGTCACGACGGTCGGCACGGTACGGCCCGAGGACCGGGTGACGTTCGTCGCGAACACTCGGGCGAAGCCGAGAAATCTCCTGCCATGACGAGGCGCACGAAGGAACGAAAGCGAGGCGAGGAGGGGTTCGTCCTCGTCGCGGTGCTCGGGCTCATGGTGCTCATGCTCGGGGTGGCGGCTGCGCTGCACTCGGGCGTCATCGCGGAGGCTCAGCTCCGTGCCTCGCACGTCCGGGCGATGAGCGGGTTCTACGCGGCGGAGTCGGGGATCAACCACGGGATGGCCGATTACAAGAACATCTTCGCCTCGTACCGCGTGCCGAGCGGGAGCGACTTCACCCCCCACAGCTTCACGTTGAACGGCCGCAACGTCGTCTACGAGATGACGGCGATCCCGGGCTTCCCGAAGCAGTTCCCGCTGCCGGCGGGGACGCAGTTCGCCGGGCTCGATTCGATCCAGTACCAGTACGCCGTCACCTCGACCTCGAGCACGACGGCGGGCGACACCGAGGCGACGATCGGCAGCCAGTTCCAGGTCGACAACATCCCGCTCTTCCAGTTCCTCGCATTCTACGTGAGCGACCTGGAGATCCTCCCCGGCCCGACCATGAACCTGACCGGGCCGGTCCACACGAACGGCACGCTCTACCTGAACTCGGACACGGCGTGCAGCGGCAGCCCGTGCACGGGCGGCCTCGCGATCGCCGACTCGCCGCCCGCGATGCCGACCGTGTCCGTCACCGCCTCGGGGAACATCTTCCGCGGTCGGAAGGACCGCTCGGCCTGCACCGGGACCGTCCAGGTCTCGAAGCTCGTGGACGCGAACCACAACGGTCTCCTCGACCCCGTGCAGGTGCCGTGCTCCGGCGTCCTCTCGAGCGCCCAGCTCTCGGGCTGGCTCGGGGCCATGAAGGCGCATCAGCCGGTCGTGCAGGTGCCGCAGCCGGGGCTCCTCGACCGCGTCACCGGCGAGTACTGGCAGAAGGCCACGCTCCGCATCGCGCTCGACCTCACCGCGGCCGACGCGACGGGCCTCTACCGGATCGTCGTGCAGGACATCGACGGCAACACGGACGGCGCGCTCACCGCGCGCCTCCAGACGTTCATGCAGGCGAACCCCGGTCGCATCTTCTACAACGACGTGCCGACGGCCACGCACACGCAGTCGAACTGCTCGTCGCCGAACGCCGGGGACTTCTGCCACCGGGCAAGCTACGTGGGCAGCGGCGCGGCCGCTTTCGGGAGCAACGCCGAGGTCTACGCGTGCCCCCAGGCGAGCCTCGTCAACTACGGCTGCACCACCTACGTCGCGAACCGGACGCTCTCCGACGGGACGCTCACCGCGCGGCGCGGGGGCTTCTACAACAACCGGGAGGAGGCGTGGGTCTACATGCTCAACGTGAACGTCCACGACCTCCTCGCCTGGAACCGGGCGCAGGCGAGCGGGAGCCGCCTCTTCGACCCCGACGAGGCGACCTACGGCGGCGTCGTCCTCTACCTCACGGTCGTCGGCCCGTACTCGACGGGGACCCTCCGGAACGGGATCCGCTACGGCGTCCGCGTCTTCGGCTCCTCGGATCTCGACTTCCCTTCGGGCGTCCCGGACCCGACGGGCCTCACGGTCATCTCCGATCAGGCGGTGTACGTCGAAGGGTCCTACAACGTCGGCACGGTGCTCAAGCCGAAGCAGCCCGCCGCGTTCATGGCGGATACCGTGAACGTGCTGTCGAACGGCTGGTCGGGGCCGCCCGACAGCGCCTGGACCTCGGCGGGCGGCGCGCCGGGATGCCGCAACGACTGTCAGAGCTACCAGCCGCTCGCGAACCGGCCGGGGGCGAACACGACGATCTACGCGGCCTTCCTCGCCGGCGTCGAGTCGACGACGCCCGGCAACTACAACGGCGGCTTCGAGAACTACCCGCGCTTCCACGAGAACTGGAACGTCGGCGGCCAGCAGATGCTCACGTATCGCGGGTCGTTCGTGAGCCTCGGCCCGCCGTCGCGCGCGAACGGCTCGTGGTGCGGCACGGGTACGGGCTGCAACATCTACAACCCCCCGCGCCGGAACTGGAACTACGACACCGACTTCCAGGTGGTCGAGAACCTGCCGCCGCTCACCCCCCGCGTCGTCGCCGTCCAGCAGATCCTCTTCACCGAGAACTTCCGGTAGAGGGTGCCCCGTCGGCCGTGCGCGGGAATCGCCGGGCTACGGGAAGACCTTCTGGAAGGGCTTCACCTCGACGCAGTTGAAGACGCCTTCCGTCACGTAGGGATCGCACGCGACGATCGCCCAGGCCTCGGCGAGCGAGTCCGCCTCGAGGACGATCAGGCTGCCCGTCGCGTCGAGCAGCTTGCCGGCGATCGGGATCCGGCCGGCATTCGAGAGGGGCGTCAGGTACTCGAGGTGCGCGGGGCGGACGCGCGGCCGCTTCTCGTGCGCGTCGGGCGCGTCGTGGCCGATGACGACGTAGAGCATCGAACGGGCCTTCTTGCACGGCGGTTCACGCGCGTCTAGCCTCGGCGGATGGCGAACCACGCGCCCGGCGGCAAGCCGCACACGCACCTCGTCGAGTTCCCCGAAGCGCTGGAAGCGCTCTTTGCGCGGATGGGGGAGCTCACGGTCGTGCTCGGGCCGGCGGCCGCCCCCCGCGTCGACGAGGTCGCGCGTCTTCTCCGCGAAGGGCTCGCCGCGCGCGATCGGGGCGACGTGCCGGTGGCCGTCGCGCGCCTCGGCGCGGCGATGGATCGCCTCGCGGCGCTCGGGAGCGAGACCGATGCCGCGGAGGGGGCCCTCATGCGGGCGGTCGCGGAACGGTTCCGCCACGCGCTCGCGCACGGCGCGCTCGGCGACGCGCGCGAGACGGCCGACACCATGCGCGCCCGCTCGGGCAGCGTCCTGCATCCGAAGAAGGGCGGCTGAAGTTTACAGCGCGCGTCCGTTGCGATACAGGACGCGCCCCGATGGCCGACTCGGTGGCCGAGAAGCCTTGCTGCGCACGGACGCGCGCCCGCTGGATGAAGCGGATCGCCGCCTACTACGCGTCCCTGCCCGTCATCAAGGACGTGCCGTGCGACGAGTGCCGCGAGATCCTGGAGATCCGGGTCTACGACCTCCCCGCCGCCGAGTGAGCTCGGAAGTGAGCCGCTCTACTCGGCGCGCGGCGACACGGGTGCTCGCCGGATTGCTTCTCGGTGTCATTCTCTATGGGGCTGCCGAGCTGTGCGCATTCGGGGCCTTCTGGGTCATATTCGGGGAGGCCTTTTCGTTCGCGCGGATGGCTGCCGAGCGCGAAAGCCGCGCATATGACACCGCCTTCGGCGATCCCGTGCGACCTGCCGCCCAGGAACCGGAGGTAATCCACCCCTATCTCGGCTATGTGAAGAACCCGGAGGTACGTGCGCCCAAAGGGCGGCAGCCCAATGCGTTCGGTTTCTTGGGAGCCGAACCTCCCATATTCAAGCGTCGGGAAGGTCGAGTGATAGTCGCCTTCCTCGGCGGTTCGTTCGCCCAGAGCCTCGCGCTGCGTGGCCGTTCCGAGTTCGCCCGCGCTCTCGAACGAGACAAGCGCTTTGCCGACGTCGACGTCGTCATCGTCCCGCTCGCGCTCGCCGGCTACAAGCAACCGCAGCAGTTGATGACCGTGGCATATCTACTCAGCCTCGGCGCGCAATTCGACATCATCATCAATGTCGACGGCTTCAACGAGGTCGCGCTTCACGAAGCGGAAAACGCGAACCATGGCGTCTTCCCTGCCTTTCCGCGAAATTGGTTTGCGCGGGTCTCGGCGCTGCCCGACCCACAACTTCGCGCCCTCGTGGGTGAGGTTGCATACGTGCGCATGAAGCAGATGAGGTGGGCGGCGAGGTTCCCGTACGTTCTGCGCTACTGCATCACGGCCAACCTCATCTGGAGAATCGAAGACAGACGACTATCCGCTTCGATCGCGACTTTGGAGACCGCACTCCAGCGGCATGGCGCACCGTCACCCGGATACGTAGCGACCGGCCCCAGACTACCGACGGACGACGCGTCGACCGTCTACCCGACACTCGTGTCGATCTGGAAGGAATCGTCGCTTCAGCTTGGGCGTCTCGCCCAAGCCAACGGCGCCCTCTACTTTCATTTCCTCCAGCCCAACCAGTATGTCCAGGGATCCAAGCCCATGGGTTCGGCGGAACGACGCAGGTCGTACGACCCGTCACAGCCCTATCGTCGAGGCGTCGAGCGCGGATATCCATTGCTCCGCGAAGCTGGCGCTGAGCTCGAACGGGACGGAGTCGAGTTCTCTGACTTGACGATGCTCTTTGCGAACAACGCCGCCCCAATCTACATCGATACTTGCTGTCACATGAACGACGACGGCATCCGGGCGGTCGTGGACGAGATCGCCGCATCAATCCTGCGCAGCGTCGCGCGAGAGCGGTGACCAAGGATCCCGATGGGCCCTCGGTAGTCTCGGTGATGGCTTCCGACGCGGGCAATGGCCCTGGGGCGCCTGCCAACGGGCCGGACGCAGATCCTACATAGATCGATTCCCATGCAGTTATCGCGCGAGCCTGCTTGCTCGCGCGGCAGCGGCCGGCGTACGGTGCCCGCGGAGGAACGCGCCGTGGCGCCCTCGACCAACCCGCCATCCGCCGGCTTGCGTCCTCGGGGTCTGCTCGTCGCGCTGGCGTTTTGCGGCGCGGGGTGTTTCGTCGGGGACGATCCCGGCCTCCACCGTCGCTGCGTGTGGACGGCCAAACCCGATCAGGCGAACTTCTTCTAGGACGTCGCCGACTGTCCTTCGCAGCTCGGCGTCTTCGACTATTTCGCTCCGCACTGGGTGCTCCGCGACAATGCCGCAGGCTGCACCGCCGGGCCGCCGCAGCAGGAGTGCCGCGTGAATCGGACGGGGAGTCCCCTGCACCTCTACTGGTCGGGCGACGCGCAGTCCCGCGACACGGTCGACTTCTCGCTCTGGCCGCCCGGGAGCGCGGGCGCCACGGACTTCAACGACGAGGCGCTCAACGTCTCGTTCCGCGGCCTGCGGTCGCACCACGCCATCGCGCTCGAGTCCCGGAGCGGCGCGGCCCGGGCGGACGTCCACGTCTACTTCGACCGGCCGGTTCGTCCGGGCGGCAACTTCTACTACCTGGCGGTGAGCCTGAACCCGTATGGGCCGTGGAACGGCATGAATCCAAACAGCGATATCGCCTGGGTGGGCCAGGACGGCAACGGAAACAAGAAAATCGTGGTCAGCAGCCTCGGCGTCGAGCTCGCGACTGGTGCCTCGGGTGCCGGCTTCGGGATTCGCATCCGGGACGCGGCGGCCGCGCATCCCTGAAGCCAGCTGCACCAGGAGCGATGCGCCACCGCCGCGGCGGACCGCACGCGCGACCCTGCACCTTCGCCGCGCGAACAGCATCGCCCGTTCGACCTTCGCCTCGCCCGGCCCCAGTCCGCGAAAAGCCCTGGTCCACCACCGAGAAGAGACGTCAGGTGGGCGGGGTCCGATGCTCGAAGTGCGCTCGACCCGAATACGGGGTGGGGCGCGTAAGTGGCGCCACCGTCACGCGGGCACCGGACGGAGCGCGCCGACGAGGCTCGGGGCGCGGAAGAGGACGCTCGTCGCCGCGATCACGATGAGGGCGCCGCCCGCGGCGAGCGCGAGCGGCATGCCGATCCGATCGCCGAGCGCGCCGATCACGAGCCCGCCGACGGTCGCGAACCCGAAGAGGATGACGGTCCACATGCTCATCACGCGCCCACGCATGCCCTCGTCGACGGCCACCTGGATCGAGGTGTTGAGGGAGGCGACGCAGAGCGTCTGGAGGACGCCCATCGTGAAGAGGAGGACCATCGTCCCCCCGACGGTCCGCACGACGGCGAACGCGACGAGGACGAGGCCGAACGCGAGGCCGCTCACGGTCGCGAGGAGGCCCTTCCGGCGGAGGTCGCCCGCCGCCGAGAGGCCGAGTCCCCCGACGACGGCGCCGACGCCGACCGCGGCCATCAGGTAGCCGAGCCCGGCCGCACTCTCGAGGTGCAGGGCCTCGCGCGCGAGCGCGGGCAGCAGGATGACGTAGGGGAAGCCGAAGAGGCTCATCGCGGCGGCGAGGAAGAGCGCGGGCCCGATCACCGCGTGCGTGCGCGCATAGCCGAGCCCGTCGCAGAGGGCGAGGAGGACCGGCGGAGACGCCGCGAGCGGGCGTGCGGGCAGGCGGAGCCGCGCGACGAGCGCCGCGAGGACGAGGAACGTCACCGCGTTCGCGGTGAAGCAGCCCGCCGCGCCGATCGCCCCGTAGGTGAGGGCCGTGAGCACGGGTCCGACGGTGCGCGCCGTGTTGAACTGCACGGCGTTCAACGAGACCGCGTTCAGCAGGTCTCCGGGCTCGACGAGCGCTGGGATGATCGCCTGCATGGCCGGCGTGTAGAGCGCGGTCGCGACGCCGCCCAGCATCGCGAGGACGACGATGTGCCACATGGCGACGCACCCCGTCGCCGTGAGCAGCGCGAGCACGCCCGAGCTCGCGAAGAGCGCGACCTGCGTGCCGATCATGATCGCCCGCCGGCTTGCGCGGTCGGCGATCGCGCCGCCCAGGAGCCCGAGCACGAGGATCGGCATGTTGCCGCAGAAGCTCACCGTGCCGAGCAGCGAGGCGGACCGGGTCATCGCGTACACGAGCCACCCGAGCGCGATCTGCTGCATCCAGAGGCCGACGTTGGAGACGAGCGAGCCGGACCAGAAGAGGAGGTAGTCGCGGGAGCGGAACGCGCGGAGCACGCACGCAGCTCATCACGCCGCCGCGGCACACGCAAACCAGACGGTTCGACGAACGTACCGCGGTTGAGGTAGGGAAGAGGCATGGGAGACATGCTCGCCGGCCGCGTCGCGGTCGTCACGGGTGCGGGACGCGGCATCGGCCGCGGCGTCGCGAGGGCGCTGGCCGCCGCCGGTGCGAAGGTCGTCGTGAACGACTACGGCGTCGCCGTCGACGGCACGGCGCCGGCGAGCGGCCCGGCGTACGACGTCGTCGCCGAGATCGAGCGCGCCGGCGGCACGGCCGTCGCAAGCACCGATTCGGTGGCGGAGTGGGACGCCGCGAAGCGGATCGTCGACACGGCGCTCGAGCGCTTCGGCCGGCTCGACGTCCTCGTCACGTGCGCCGGAATCCTCCGCGACCGGATGATCTTCAACATGACCGAGGAGGAGTGGGACGCCGTCCTCGCCGTGCACCTGAAGGGCACGTTCAACTGCGTCCGCCACGCGTGCACGCACATGCGCGAGCGCCGCTACGGCCGCATCGTCACGTTCAGCTCGGGCTCGGGACTCTTCGGCAACCCTGGGCAGGCGAACTACGGCGCGGCGAAGGCGGCGATCAGCGGGCTCACGAAGGTCGCCGCGCGCGATCTCGGCCGCTACGGGATCACGGTGAACAGCATCTGCCCCGTCGCCGGGACGCGCATGACGCTCACGGAGCAGTACTTGAAGTCGCGCGAGATCCGGAAGCAGCAGGGCATCCAGCGAGAGGACCGAGGCACCGGGGAGATCGAGCGGCTCGACCCGGACGACATCGCTCCGATGGTCGTCTATCTCGCGAGCGACGACGCCGCGAACGTGAACGGGCAGTTCTTCCTCTGCTGGGGCAACGCGGTCGCGCTCGTCTCGCAGCCGCGTCCCGTCCGGACGCTCTTCAAGTCCGACGGCTACTGGACGCTCGACGAGCTCGACCGGCTCGCCCCGGCGACGGTCCTCCAGGGGCTCACGAACCCCGCGCCGCCGAAGGAGGGCTCGTGATGGCGAAGCGGCTCGAAGGCCGGGCGGCCGTCGTGACGGGCGCGGGACGGGGGATCGGCCGCGCGATCGCGGAGCTCCTCGCGGCCGAGGGCGCGAGCGTCGTCGTGAACGACGTCGGCGCCGCCGTCGACGGGACGGGCGCCTCGCGGAGCGTGGCGGACGAGGTCGTGGACGCCATCCGCAGCCGCGGCGGGCGCGCCGTCGCGAGCTACGAGAGCGTCGCCGACTTCCGTGCCGCGGAGCGGATCGTCGCGACGGCCGTCGCGGAATTCGGCGCGATCGACGTCCTCGTGAACAACGCGGGCATTCTCCGTGACCGCATGCTGTTCAACATGAGCGAGGAGGAGTGGGACGCCGTCGTCGCGGTCCACCTGAAAGGGACGTTCAACTGCACGCGCCACGCTGCTGTCCACATGCGAGGCCAGCGCCGCGGCCGCATCATCTCCATGTCGTCCACCTCGGGCGTCTTCGGCAACTCGGGTCAGGCGAACTACGGGGCGGCGAAGGACGGCATCGCGGGGCTCACGCGGGTCGTCGCGCGCGACCTCGGCCGCTACGGCATCACCGTGAACGCCGTCTGCCCGGCCGCGGCGACGCGCATGACCGCCACCGTGCCGCAGAGCGCCCGCGACGCGCGGGCCGCGCGCGGCGTCGCGAGCCCGGGCGGCGAGCGGAGCGCGAGGCTCGCGCACATGGGGCCCGAGAACGTCGCGCCGTGGGTCGTCTACCTCGCGACGGACGCCGCGCGCCACGTGAACGGGCAGACGTTCCTCGTGATGGGCGGCATGATCGCGCTCCTCGACCATCCCGCGCCCGTCCGCACGATCCAGAAGGACGGCCGCTGGACGCCGGAGGAGATCGCCCTCCTCTTCCCGCGGACGCTCGGCATGGAGCTCCCGAACCCCGCGCCCCGCCGCGAGGCCCCGTAGGCGTCCCTCGACGCCCGAGGGAGGAGGACGCGGAGACGGAGCGGCCGCCCCGTCTCCGCGGGTGGGCACGTCAGGACGGAATCGGCTCGGACTTCTTGTCGGGGGCGCCGGCGGGCACGCCCTCTTCCTCGCGGTTCGCTTCCATGAGCGCACGGAGGATCTTCTCCATCACGGTGATCTCCGTGTTCATGGACATCAGGTTGTCGAGGGTGCCGGCCCAATGCTCTTCGGACTCCGAGTCGTTCGAGAGGACCGCAAGGTGCCGAGCGGTTTGCAGGATCGCGTCGGAGGCGAGTTTGAGGTGCACGGCAAGCTCGGTGAAGGTCTCGCGGTCGATGATCATCGGTGGCCCCTCTCGCGGGACCCGGTAGCGAATCCAATGCCAGCGACGCGCCGTGCACGGGGATGCGCGACGCGCCGTGACCGGGCGGACGCGCGGGCGCGGAGACGGCGTTCGACCACGGCGATTCTCCCTGCCTTCTCCGCGGGTTGAGACGGTCCGGCGCGGCCGGGGCTGGCGGTGCGACGCGCGCCGGCGCCGCACGTGACTTGCGCTCCGCCGGGTCCGGCGGGCACACGCCCGACGTGCTTCGACCGTGCAATCCTGCGTGGCGCGCCGGCATGAAGGCAGGCGCGCAAGGCGGGCGCGGCGGCCCACACGGCACGTCGCAGGCGGCTCAGCGCGCGGCGCGCCAGAGGACGACGCGCGCCGGCTCGATGCGCACGATCGGGTGCGCGACCGGGTCGTCGAGCGCCATGCCGACGTAAGGGGCGTAGCGCGCGCGGAGCAGCGCGAGCGCACGCGGGTGGGCGGACGCGTCGAGGACGCGAGCCGGCCCGCGGACGAGGACCCACGCGAGCCGCGTCCAGTCGTCGTCGTAGTCGTCGACGACGAGCGCCGCGCGCGGGTTCTCGCGCAGATTCTCCAGGCGTCGAAGGAGTCGCGGGGGCCGGCGCTTCGGCTTCTCGTCGGCGACGAAGTAGAGCGCCTCGTCGTCGAGCGCATAGCACACGGGCACGACGTGCGGCGCCCCGTCGGCGCCGGCGGTCGCGAGGTGGCCGACGCGATGCGCCTCGAGAAACCGCCGCGCCTCGGGGTTCCACGTCATGTTAGGGGCGGCGGGACCTCGCGCTCGAGCGCGCCGTACACGACGTCGCGACCGACGAACTCGGCCTGCGCCTCGGCGACGAGGTCGCCGTAGCGTCCCTCGTAGCGCGGCGAGAAGTGGAAGACTTCGAGCCGGCGCACGCCTGCCGCCCGGGCGAGCGCGCCCGCCTGCCGTGCGGTCAGGTGGTAGCGGCGCGTCGCCTGCTCGAGGTCCTCCTCCAGGAACGGCGCCTCGCAGAAGAAGACGTCCGCGCCGGCGGCGAGCCGCACGATGGCCCGCGCGTTCGCCGGCGAGAAGAGCGCGTCGACGACGTAGGCCACCTTCTGCCCCGGCGTGACGACGAGGAGCGCGTCGGCGAGCGGGCCGAGCGGGCGGCGGTCGCCGGGCGCCACGTCGATCGGCGTGTCGCGCGACGCGCCGTTGCGGATCGCGCTCTTGAGGGCGTTCAGCCATGGTCCGGGACGGAGCCCCGCCGCGGCGAGGGCGTCGCCACGCACGTTCAGGTGCGTCGGCTCCGTCACGGCGTACGCCATGGAGACGATCTTGTGGTCGAGCGGCGCGGCCTCGACGACGAACGCGGGATCCGAGGCGAGGACGCCGCGGAAGGGACGCGGTGCGCCGAGGGGCTCCCGCCGAAAGCGCCGCGCCGCCGGGAATCGACACGCGACGAGCAGATCGTCCACGACCTCCGTCACCTCGATCGCGAAGCCGTAGTCCTCGGTGAGGTTCCACGTGTAGCCGGCGAGCTTGCCGGCGACGCAGTCGGCGAGGCCCGCGGGCCCGTAGAGCCGGAGCGTCGCGTCGCGCGCGAGGAACAGGCGCAGGAGCTGGTCGAACCCCATGAAATGATCCATGTGGGTGTGCGAGACGAAGACCGCCTCGATCGGCAGCAGCACCGCGCCCGGCGTCCGATCGATTCGCCCGAGGTCGAGGAGGATCGCGCGACCCTGCCAGCGGAGCCCGACGAGCAGCGCGGGGTCGCCGGTGTGGCCGTTCAGGAGGCGCGGACGGAGACTCGTCTTCATCTCGACGGCGGATTCTAGGGAGGACGCCGGACGGGCGCCAGCGCCGTTGGCCTCGCATCGGACGAGCGGCTATAACGCGCGCCCATGCCGGGTCCGCGCGCCCTCATCTTCGACTTCGACGGCGTGATCACGGACTCCGAGCCGCTGCATCTCGCGGCGTTCCAGCGCGCGCTCGGCGCCGAAGGCATCGCGCTCGACCGCGACACGTATTACGCCGAGTACCTCGGCTTCAACGACCATGACGCCGTCGCCCACGCGCTCGCGCGCGCGGGCCGGCCCGCGCGCGCCGACGCGGTGCGCGCGCTCGTCGAGCGCAAGGCCGCGCACTTCATCGCGCTCGTCGGCCGCGGCGCGCCGCTCTTCCCGGGTGTCGCGGCGCTCGTGCGCACCGCCGCCGCGCACGTGCCGCTCGCGATCGCGTCCGGCGCACTCCGGCACGAGATCGAGCTCGTGCTCCGGGGGGCCGGCCTCGCCGACGCGTTCGCGGCGATCGTGAGCGCCGAGGACGTGCGCGAGGGGAAGCCGTCGCCGGAGCCGTTCCTCGCGGTGCTCGCGGCGCTCCGGCGCCGCGTCGGGGACCTCGAGGCGGGCGAGTGCCTCGTCGTGGAGGACTCCGAGCCCGGCGTGGCGGCCGCGCGGGCCGCGGGGATGCGGTGTCTCGCGGTCACGAACTCCGTCTCGCGGCAGGCGCTCGCGGATGCGGATCGGGTGGTGGCGTCGCTCGAGGAGGTACGATGGGACGAGCTCGCGCGGCTCTTCGCCTAGCGCTGCATCTCCTGGAGGATCACGCTCATCGCGTCACTCATCATCTCGTTCATGACGTCGCGCAGCGGCTTGTCGGTGGTCTCGAGCTTCTCGACCAGGTTCGAGAGGACGCCGAAGTAGCGCTCCTTGGTCTCGACGCTCATGCTGCCGAGCCGTCCGTCCATCGCCTTCACGAAGCGGCGATGCGTGGCGACGATCTGGCGGTCGAGGTCCTTCTGAAGCGCCCGCTCATCCATGCGGCGAGTATAGAGAGGCATCTTTCGCCGTTCAACGGAGTTCGTCGGGCCGCGGGCGCGCTCGCCGTCGTCGTGCTCCTCGCGACGGGGGTCGAGGCCGTCGACGTGCCCGGCACCGGCGGTCGCGTCGCCGCGAGCGGGTGGGTCGACGGCCTCGCCGTCGCGCCGACGGAGGACTCGCGGGAGCAGGTGCCCGAGGCGTCGGTCGTGCTCCGGCTCCGCGCGACGCCGTCGCGGCCGATCACCGCGCACGTCGAGCTTCGCTCGCGCTTCGGCGGCCCGTTCGTCGGCGGCCATCCCGGGTTCGACGACTGGGTGCACG
>Ga0070741_10006311_pt1 | contig 25595 bp, 30 predicted proteins | sample Coa_R1_4_FD_66440 | JGI IMG/M metagenome (GOLD analysis project Ga0070741, IMG submission 66440) | Surface soil microbial communities from Centralia Pennsylvania, which are recovering from an underground coalmine fire - Coalmine... | ecosystem: Environmental > Terrestrial > Soil > Unclassified ... | reverse complement strand
ATCCCTGGCTGCTGGGCGGCGGCCCAGCTTATGAGCTGCGACTGGGCGGTCGTGCGGTTCGCGGGGCCACCGGCGCCGATGGTGCACGCGCTCTCGCCGGACCGAGCGCCGGTTGGCTCGCCCTTGACACTGGTGGGGTTCCCGTGGAACGGGTTCGGCGCCCAGCAATCGCTGTCGGGGACCCTCTATCTCTATCTGGACGGCTACCAGGACGAGATGTTCTACACGAACCCAGGCATCCAGGGCTTCAGCGGCGGGCCCCTGCTCGCCCCAGACGGCCTCGTTCGCGGTGTGCATGGCTACCTGGTTGCGCCATGGATCTTGCCCGACCCGAGCGGCGCGGGCGCGGCCACGACGACCGAGATGCTTCAGGACGTCGCCGCCATCCCGGTCGGCGTCTACCTCGCGTTGCCGTTCACGCCAGCCCATGCGCCGCCGCCCACCGGGCGCTAGCCGGCGTCGGCCCGCTCATCCGTTGTGCACGAGCCTGCCAGCGGCGCAGCCCACGGGTAGCCCCGGCGGGACTCGAACCCGCAATCCCTCGCGGGCGTGGGTTTTTAAGACCCATGTGTATGCCAGTTCCACCACGGGGCCAGGGACGCCCGAATTCTAGCCACCGGCCTGCTCGGCGAAGGCGTACCGCTTCTGGATCTTCGCGACCAGCGAATAGTAGGTGTCCACCATGTTGCCGACGTACAGGCCCCCGATCTGCGTCAGCGCCTCGTAGGCCTCCCAGCGGTCCCAGCCCAGCTCGACGAGCCAGCCGGCCAGCTCGGCGTAGGCGATGCGCGCGGCGTCCTCCATCGGGCGCGCGCTGCCGACCGCCATCAGCTCGTCGGCGCTCTCGATCCGCGGCCAGGCGATCGGCTTCGCCTTGATCAGGTCGAAGCGGACCGTTACCTTGGCCGTGATCTCCAAAGCCACGCCGCACAGCTCCCCCTCACCCTGGCCGGCGTGGCAGTCGCCGGTGAAGAACAGCGCTCCCGGCACCCGCACCGGGAGGTACACCGTGTTCCCGGGCCGGACGTCCGGCACGTCCATGTTCCCGCCGTGGTCGAAGGGCGTAAGTGCCGAGATCGCCTCGAGCTCCGGCGCCGTGCCGATCGTGCCCATGAACGGCCGCCACGGGAAGCGCAGCCGCGGCGTGCAGGTCAGCATCTCGCCTTCGAGACGGTAGACCCACACGCGCTCGGGCAGCGGCTCCTGCAGCGTGCGTGTGAGCCTGGTAGACGTCAGTCCGCCGAAGTACGGGATGAACGCGCTGACCGCCCAGTCGCGGGTCGGCTCGATGCCAAGGATCCGCACCGCCAGCGTGTCGCCCGGCTCGGCGCCCTCGACGTAGATCGGCCCCGTCTGCGGGTTCAGGTAGGCGCCGAGAACCTCGGACGGCCTATCGCCAGCACTGGTGATCCGGCTTTCGAACGCGTCCTCGGTGTAGATCGTGACGGTCTCGCCGGACGCGACCCGCGCGATGGGCTCGACGTAGCGGCTGAAGACGTAGTGGTACGCCCCTGGCTGGCGGATCTCTCGCACGGCAACCCTCTAGCCGCCATTATCATCGCCGCGCGCTCCGTACGTTGGCGGCGAGACGCCGCGGCGGACGGCGAGCGGCGCACGCCATCGACTGGCTGGCCGCGGGCCGCCCGCAATCACGATCGAGTTCGAGGCGCCGACCCAAGCGGTGAGGTGGACGGCAAGGCCGCGTCGCCAAGCGGCTGCCAGGCACGGTGCGCGGCCACGGGCCAGGCGGCACGTCGCCTGGCCGTGGTGAAGTCCAGCGGGTGGAGACGACCCGCATCGTCGGCACCCCGGTCGACGCCGGCGCCGTCGGTGACGGTGTTCGGCCTTCCGAGGTCGACCAGGGACCCGCGGCCAGCCGGGTGCAAGCCGCTCGCGGAGACCGTCGGGGACGCCCGATCGGCGCGTCAACCGGGTAGGTGGAGCAGCGCGCGCGCCTGGCCTCCCGCGCCGAGCGCCTCGCAGTCCCGGTATGTGGATAGCAGAGCGGCCTGAATCAGGCGCAGCTTCTGCGGGTCGGCCCGGACCGCCGGGTCCGCCGCGAGTTCAGCGAGCCGCTCGAGCCGGGCCAAAAACGTCGCGAGCATCGCGTCGCGGGCGACGTCTGGTGGGCCAGCCTGGGCGGCGAACGGGGGCTCATCCGGCCGGGCGACCGATGCGGACGCTGCCGAGCCCGCGCCGCGCGCAGGTAGCCCCATCAGCAGGAACAACGCGAGGAGCATCAGCAACGCGACGACCAGCGTCGCGACCGCCACGGTCAGCGTGTGGTTCAGCGGCAGCGGCGCGACGCCGCTGCCGTAGGCGGCTCGGAGCGGATCGACCCCAGCGCCCATCTCGGTAGTCCATGCGCATTATGGACCCAACGCGGCGCCTACGCGAGCAGGTTTGCCGCCCATCCCCACCCACGCGGCGCTGCCAGCTACGTCGGCTGCCCGCCAGGTAGCGGCGTTCCTGCACTCTTGATTTGAATGCGGCGGGGCTTGGCTTCCTCGGACTTCGGGATCGTGAGGATCAGCTCGCCGTTCTCGAAACTCGCCGCGGCCCTGCTCGCGTCGACCGCGCCTGGGAACGTGAACGACCGCGTAAAGGCGGCGAAGCCCCGCTCGCGGAGGTGATAAGTCTTGTCCTTCTCCTCGCGCTCCTCGGGCTTCCGATGGCCAGAGATGGTGACCGTGTCGCCCTGGATCGAGACGTCGATCTCCTCGGGCTTCCAGCCCGCCAGCGAGGCGCGCAGCACGTAGTCGTCCTGGCGCTCCTCCACGTCCATCGGCAACCAGCCACCTCCCCGGGCCCCCGCGAACCAATCGGGCCGGATGAAGCTCTCGCGCATCAGCCAGTCCATCGCATCACGCAGACTGAGCGCCTCACGGAACGGGTCCCAACGGTCGATCGCCATCTGAAAACCTCCTGCCGCGGAGTCTGTTCCCGGCGGGGAGTCGGCAGCAGACGCTGTGCCACCGGCGGCGACGTAGACTGAAGTATTGGGCATCGCCACCGGATTCCAGCTCCCAGCGTCACCGCCAATCGGCCTGCTGCGGGCGCTCGTCCTGTTGGCGCGGATCGCGCGGCTCGATTCGGTGCTCGTCCCCGATCACTTCCAGGGCTTCATCCCGCGTGCGCTCTGGGACCGCCGCTTCTCCTGGTTGGCGGCGCGGTACCCACATCCCCACGCCGTCTACGACTACCAGGTCTTGCTTGGCTACCTGGCGGCCAACGCGGGACGCTTGCGGCTCGGCGTCGGCGTCACCGAGGCGAAACGCCGGCACCCGGTGCTGCTCGCGCAGACCATGCTTACGCTCGCCCACGCGACGAAGCGAGCGCCGATTCTCGGCATCGGGGCGGGCGAGCGCGAGAACCTGGAGCCGTACGGGCTGACCTTCGACGAGCCGGTTGGCGTGCTCGAAGAGGCGCTCCAGATCGTCCGACGCTGCCTGGAGGGGAGCGAATCTATCGACTTTCGGGGCAAGCACTTCCGGCTCGATCACGCCGTGATGGACCTTCCCGTTCCGCGCGGCCGGCGACCCGACGTATGGGTCGCCGGCCACGGACCGCGCATGCTTCGGCTGACCGGCACGTACGGCGACGGCTGGTACCCGACCGTCGTCGGCTCCCCCGAGGAGTACGCGACCAAGCTCGCCGCCATCCGCGCCGCCGCTGCGAAGGCCGGGCGGGACTCCGACGCGGTCACCCCGGCCTTGCATCAGTACGTCGTCGTGGCGCCGACCGAGCGCGAAGCGCGCGCGGTGCTGGAGACGCGCGCCGGCCGTTGGGCTGCGCTCCTCACGGCCCCGCCTGACGCATGGCGCGCGGTCGGCGCGCACCACCCCTTCGGCGACGCGTTCCGTGGCTACGTCGACGTCGTCCCGGAGCGGTACGATCGGGCCACGCTCGAACGCGCGCTCGCGGCGGTGCCGCCGGAGCTGCTCGGCTACGGGCTGGTCGTCGGCACGCCTGAGCAGGTGACGGCGCGGCTGCGGCAGTTCGCCCGTGCCGGGATGCGACATGTCGTTCTCGACCTTGCCTCCGCGCTCGCGTCGCCGAAGCTGGCGCTCTACGGGCTGTTCGTGCTTCCACGGATCGCCCGATCACTCGCTGCAGACGCCTAGACGCCCTATTGCATTCGCCGACAGGGGGTGTAGTCTGTTGAACGCGAATCTCCGCCGGGGTGCAGCCCATGCTCTGGGTAGACGACAGTGGCCTGTACCTCGCCGGCCAGCGTGTCCCTCCGGGGTCCTACCGGCGTACCGAGCCGCCCGACGGGCGGACGGTCACACTCGACCGGTGGGACGTCCTGCCCGCGTCGCTGGACGGCAAGGTAGCGGTGTACGTACGCGTCGGCGAGGCGCCCAACCTGGTCTCATCCACGTCCGAACGGCCGAAACGGCCGGCCGAGCCGGACTGAACCGGCGGCTGACACGCCGCCCGCGGGCACGGGCCAGGTGGGTCCGGCCCTTGGAGCCATTCGTCTGCGACCTGCGCGACAAGCCGTTCACCTCGGCGCGGGCGCTGCACCAGCACGTCACCGCCCGTCCGACCGCGCGCGGTACCGATCCGGAGCTGGCGGCGGGCGCCGAGGCGCTCCCGACGGGAACCCAGATGAGCGGGCAGAGCGGCACGAAGCCGCCGCGCACCACCGGCGGCCCGGTCGCGCCGTAGGCACCGCCAAGCGCACCACCGCGCCCGGGGCGGCAAAGACGTGGGCACCGTGGTGTTCTAGTCGAAGATGGTCCGTACGCGGATGTCGCGGAAGGCGACCGGACCGTGCTCGCCTTGGAGCCTGAGCGGCCCGTAGGCGACCTCGACGTCGCGCCAGGCGCCCCGCGTTGGGCCCGTGAGCTCGACGTTCTCGTGAACCACCACGTCGTTCAGCACGACACGGTCGAACCGCGCGTTCCCCACTTTGTTGCCCGCGCCGTCGAACCTGGGTGCACGGAACGTCAGCTCCAGCGTCTGCCACTCGCCGGCCGGAAGCGCGGCGTTGGTGAGCGGCGGATACCCGCCATAGGGTCGGCGCGCCTCGAGGTCCCACCGGGCGCTGATCGCGCCGCACGACTCGTGCGTCAACTCGTCCTCGGCCAGGTCGGCCGTGTCGGCGATCTCGATTTCGTACTGCCCGAGCAGGTACACGCCCGACCGCGACTCCAATGGGATCATGAACTCGAGGTACAGCTCACAGCTCCCGAGCTCGGCGCGCGAGAAGAGGTCGGCGGTCCGGCCGTCGCCCCCGCTCACCAGGTTCCCCGAGCCGCGCTTCCCCCAGAGGCAGTGGTCGTCGGCGGGGTCCAGCTCGACTTCGACCGCGCCGATCCACGTGTGCTCCGGCGCCGCGACCCACCGACGCTGCGCGTCGCGCTCCCGGGCGATCCAGCCCTGGAGCCCGGTGTGGATCATCTCCGCCCATCGCGGCATGCCTCCGATTGTCGCACACCGGCCAGGGCGGCCAGGCGCCACCAACAGCAGCCGTGTACGCCAACCGTCCACCACTCCCCCACCGGCGACCAGCCACGCGCGAGCTACCCTCTGCCGAGAGCCGGAGGTCGCGGTGCTTCCTTTGCGGTGGTCGCAAGCCGGCGCTGATCGTGTCGCGCGCCCGACGTGGCGCCGCCTCGGCGTCGCGGCGGTGGCGGTGGCGGCGCTGGCGACGGCGGCCGCCGTCGTGCTCGCCGCGCGCGCCGGCCGTGGGCCGAGCCACGTCTTCCTGATCGTCATGGAGAACCGCGGCTACGAAGAGGTGGTCGGCAACCCCGACGCGCCGTACGTCAACCGGCTTGCCCAGGAGTACACGCTCGCCGACGGCTACTTCGCGGTGGGGCACCCCAGCCTACCCAACTACCTGGCGCTCGTCGCCGGCCAGACCTTCGGCGTCGAGGACGACTGCACCGACTGCTTCTTCGACGCGCCGACGCTGGCCGATCAGCTCGAGGCCGCGGGCCGGACCTGGCGGAGCTACCAGGAGGACCTGCCCGAGCCGTGCTTCCTCGGGGAAGCGAGCGGCGGCTACGTCATCCGGCACAACCCGTTCCTCTATTTCCGCGCCGTGCGCGACGACCCAGCGCGGTGCACCGCCGTTGTGCCGCTCACGCAGCTCGAGGCCGACCTCGCCTCCAACCGCGTGCCCGACCTAGCGTTCGTTACGCCGAACCTCCGCGACGACATGCACGACGGGTCGACGGCGGAGGGCGACCGGTGGCTGGCGTCGTTCGTGCCGAAGCTGCTCGCTTCGTCGGCCTGGCGCGATGGCGGCGTCCTGATCATCACCTGGGACGAGGGCTCGAGCGACGACGGCTGCTGCGGCCAGCCAGGCGGCGGCCGCATCGCGACGATCGTCGCGTCCGCCCAAGGTCCCCACGGCTATCGGTCGCCCGCGGCTACCAACCACTACGGCCTGTTGCGGACCATCGAGGACCTCTGGGGTCTCGACCACCTCGGACACGCCGCCGAGCCGGGCCCCGCCAGCTTGAGCGACCTCTTCCCGCGCTAAGGCGTCGACTAACTTGCCGTGACGAACCGGGGCCGTCGGTGGGCAATGCAGGGCTCGAACCTGCGACCTCACGGATGTAAGCCGTGTGCTCTAGCCGACTGAGCTAATTGCCCGGGCGCTGGCGAGTATACCAGCGGCCCGTTCGGACGGGCTAGGTGGGGATGGCTACCAGGCCGATCAGGCCCCAGGCGAACAGGGCCATCAGCCCTGTCCAGATCAGCGCCTGCGTTGCCAGGTCGCGGCGGATGTCCGGCGGCATGGTCTTGACGGTCAGCCACTGGCGGACCGCCGCACGGTACATCCGTTGCCGCAAAGCACAGCCATTCTACGCGGTCGCGAGGGCGCCGCGTGCAACGACCACCAGGGTACCTTTTGGGGATCGATTGAGTCGCCGAAAAACCGCGTGGTACACTCGCTAGCAGATGAAGCGAGCGCCGCGGGCGCCCCTTTCGGTCCGTTGATACGCGCGCTTCGCCCCACCGATCTGAGCGCATTCCTGAAGTTCAGAAGCCGCTCGCCGGCGAACGAGGCACTGCTCGGCCCGGCGGTGCGCGCCCCGCGGCTGACGTTCAAGGAGTTCCTCGGGCGCTCGCTCGCCTTGAACCCGGGGCGCGAGACGTGGGTCAACGTCGAGCAGGGCCAGATCTACGGGCTGGTGGCCGCCCGCGCCCGATTCGGCGCCGACGTCTGGGATATCGACCATTTGATGATCGCGCCGTCGGTCGACGGCGATCGGGTCTGCCTCCGCCTGCTCACGCACCTGTGCGAGGCGGCGGTCGAGGAGGGCGTCCAGAAGGTCTTCCTGCGCCTCCCGATGGACAGCCCGTGGCTCCAACCGGCGAGGCAGGCCGGGTTCGTCCAGTACACGACCGAGCACGTGTTCGTGCTGCCCACGTTCGACGCGGCGCCGAAGGTGTCGGTCCCCGGCCTGCGTCCGCGCCGGCCAGCCGACCACCAGCCCCTCTTCCAGCTCTACAGCGCGTCGGTCCCCGGGCCGGTCCGACAGATCGAGGCGCTGACGCTCCAGGAGTGGCGATGGACCGACAACTGGGGGTTCACTTCGGTCGCCTCCCTCCGCGGCGCGGTGCGCCGCCGCCGCCGCGACCTGGTGGTCCAGGGCGACGCGCGGCTGACCGCCTGGGTGCAGGTGGACCTTGGCTCGCGCACGCTGCAGCTCCTTCTCGATCCGCGCGATGCGCCCAAGCCCGTCGATCTGCTGGGGCGCGGCCTCGCCGAGCTGGTACCCGGCCGGCCGGTCGCGTTCGCGATGCGCGACTACCAGAGCGAGCTGTCGGGCGCGCTCGAGGAGAAGGGCTTCCGGCCGATCGAATCCCAGGCGCTCCTGGCCCAGATGCTTACAGCTCGCGTGCCCGAACGGCGATGGGTCCCTGCCCGCGTGGCTTCCTAGTCCATTGGCGAAGGAGTCAACGCCCGCATGACGCAAGGTGCCTTGACCGACGACCTCCAGGTTCTGCTGGAGACGCTGCCGCCGCACATCTACCGACCGCTCGCAGACCTCGACGGACTCGAGGGGCTGCTCGAGATCGTCATGGATCTCGGGCGACCGCCCGAGGCGCGGTTCGCGGGGCGTGAGGTCACGCTCGGCGAGCTCGAGGTGACCGCGGCCGACATCGACTACGTCGTGTCGCGGATCGGCGAGTTCGGCGACGACAACCGCGCCGGCATCGAGCGTACCCTCCACCGCATCTCGGCGATCCGCAACCGCAAGGGGCGGATCGTCGGCCTCACGCTCAGAATCGGCCGCGCGGTCTTCGGGACGATCGGCATCATCCGCGATATCGTCGAATCCGGCAAGAGCATCCTGTTGCTCGGCCGTCCGGGCGTCGGCAAGACGACGATGCTGCGGGAAGTCGCCCGCGTGCTCGCGGACGACTTCAAGAAACGCGTGATCGTCGTCGACACCTCGAACGAGATCGCCGGGGACGGCGACATCCCCCACCCTGGCATTGGCCACGCACGCCGGATGCAGGTGCCCACCCCGACGCTCCAGCACGCGGTGATGATCGAGGCGGTCGAGAACCACATGCCCGAGGTGATCGTCATCGACGAGATCGGCACCGAGTTAGAAGCGGCCGCCGCGCGCACCATCGCCGAGCGCGGCGTGCAGCTCGTCGGCACGGCCCACGGCACCTCGCTCGAGAACCTGATGCTCAACCCGACGCTCTCCGACCTGATCGGGGGCATCCAGAGCGTCACGCTGGGCGACGAGGAGGCGCGCCGGCGCGGCACCCAGAAGTCGATCCTCGAGCGCAAGGCACCCCCGACGTTCGACGTGGTCGTCGAAATCCAGAACTGGGAACGCGTCGCCGTCCACGCGGACGTCGCTCAGACCGTCGACGCGCTGCTGCGCGGGCACGCGCGGCCGGCCCAGACACGGTGGATCGAGGACGGGCAGGTCAAGGCGACCGAAACGCCGGCGCGGCTGGTCCAGCCCGGCGATCGGCAGAGCACGACGTTCGACCTGCTCGAGCGCACGCCGACGCCGATGCCAGCGCCGGTGCCGATCGGACGCGGCGGCCGCAAGGTGGCCGGGCCGGCACTCCGCATCTACCCGTTCGGCGTCAGCCTCAACCGGCTCGAGCAGGCGATCGAAGAGCTGAAGGTGCCAGCCGAAGTCACCAAGAACGCCCGGGAGGCGAACGCGGTGATGACGCTGAAGAACTACTACCGGCGCCGACCGCCGGCGATCCGCGAAGCCGAGGCGGCGGGGGTGCCTGTCTACGTCCTGAAGAGCAACACCGTGCTCCAGATGGAGCAGTCGCTCGCGAACATCTACGAGATCGACAAGTCGAGCGATCCGGTATCCGCGGCGATGCAGGAGGCAGAGGACGCGATCAGCCAGGTGCTCTCGAGCTCGCAGGCCGTCGAGCTGTCCCCGCAGAATGCCTACATCCGAAGGCTCCAGCACCAATTGGCCGAACGGTATAACCTTGCGTCCCGAAGCGAGGGCCGGGAGCCACACCGCCGCGTGAAGATCTACCCGTGAATCCCCAGCGGCGTGCTGGGCGGCGTCTCACGACCTCGCCCAGCGGGGAGGTGTAGGTGCAGCTCGTCCTGGCCATCGTCCACAGCGACGACGCGCCCGGCCTCCTGGATTCCCTCACCAAGCGGCAGTTCCGCGCGACGCGAATCAACACCGCCGGCGGGTTCCTCAAGGAGAGCAACGCCACGATCCTGCTGGGCGTCGAGAACGCACAGGTCGACGAAGTGCTCTCCGTCATCCAGAACAACTGCCAGACGCGCACGCAGTACATCAACCCGCTGCCCCCGGTGATGGAGCCGGGCGAGTTCTACATGCCGTACCCGGTCGAGGTGCAGATCGGCGGCGCGACAGTCTTCGTCCTGGACGTCGACCAATTCACGCGTCTGTGACGGACGTATCGGCGTCCGCCGGCCGGTGTTTCCCATGACGAATGTGTCGTCGTTCGCCGACCTGTCCGACGAGGAGCTGGCCGAGCGCGCCAAGACGAGCGGCGAAGCGTTCGGCGAGCTGTACGACCGCCACGTGCGGCGGATTTACAACTACGTGTACTACCGCACAGGGCGGGCATCGGAGGCCGAGGATCTCACCGAGCGTGTCTTCCTCCAGGCGCTGGAGAACCTGGCGCGCTACGAGTTCCGGGGCGCCCCTTTTTCGGCGTGGCTCTTCCGGATCGCGCACAACCTGGTCGCGAACTGGCACCGGGACACCTCCCGACACCCGACCGGCCCACTGGAGGAGCTGGACGGCTGGGAGGATCGCCGCGCCGACCCGCACGCGGATGCCGTCACGTCGGAGGAGAAGCGCGAGCTGCGTGAGCTCATCGGCAGCCTGCCACCCGATCGCCAGCAGTTGCTCGTCATGAAGTTCGTCGAGGAGCGCAGTAACGCCGCCATCGCGCAGGAGATGCGGCGGACCGAAGGCGCGGTCAAGGCGCTGCTCCACCGGACGCTCGTCACGCTGCGCGAGCGGTTGGCGCGCGCCGAGGCCGGCTCTCGTTGAGGCGCCCACGCGGGCGGGTAGACAGTGGAAGGAAGCAACTGGTGTTCTTGATCAAGCGCGACGACCACTACGGGCGAGAAGCCGAGGCGCTGGCAACCTTCGTCGACGACTTGGTCGCCGGCCGCGAGCCCACCGCGACCGTCGAGGAGCCACTAGCCGACGTCGTCCGCCTGCTCCACGCCGAGCTCCACCCCGTCCAGCCACCGGTCGCGTTCGTCGACGGGTTGCGAGCGCGACTGGTCGCGCTCGCGGAGCAGCGCGCTCCCGCGTCCGCCATCGCCGAGCCGCCGGTCGTCCTGTGGCGCCAGCCGCGCTTCATCATCGGCGCGGCCGGCGTCGTGTCGGCCGCGGCGGTGCTTGCCTTCGTGGCGCGCTCGCGCATCCAAGCGGCGAAAGCCGCCTAACGCGGCAGGTCCGCCAGGGCATGTTCTTCCCGCGCGCGCATCCGCACCTTCTCGCCGTCGTCCTCGTGGTCGTAGCCGAGGAGGTGCAGTGTTCCGTGGACGGCGAGGTAGGCGAGCTCGCGCTCGAACGAATGGCCGAGCTCGGCGGCCTGCGCGCGGGCTCGGTCGGTCGAAACCACCACATCACCTAAGTGCGTCGGCACCTCGTCGGGCAGAACGAAGCTGGCCGCGTCGCCCTCGGTCAGCGGGAACGACAGCACGTCGGTCACTTCGTCCTTGCCCCGATGGGTCTTGTTGAGATCGCGGATTTCGTCGTCCGATACGAGCGTCACCGTCACCTGGTAGCTGCCATCCAAGCCTTCGCCGGCCACCGCGCGCTGGACCACGCGGCGCAGAAGCTCCAGGTGCTCCGCGGCCGACGCGGTCTCGTCCCGCAGCTCGAGGTCGAGCGAGAACGCCATGCCGCCTAGTTCGGGTCGACAGAGGCCGCGCTCGCGACGACCGGCGCCGTCGCCGGCGTCGCCTCGGCCGGGTAGTCGGGGTAGGTGATCCGCGGGTGGAACATAGCGCGCAACACCCTAACGAAGACCTGCCGCACCCGGTCCATGTCGCCGAGCGTCAGCCCGCACTCGTCGAGCTGGCCGTCCGCCAGCCGATCGGAGAAGATCTTGCGGACGAGCTGCTCGATCACGTCCGGGGCGTGGTCGCGGCTCGCGCGGACGGCAGCCTCTACCCCATCGGCGAGCATCAGAATCGCCGCCTCGCGGGAGCGTGGCTTTGGACCCTCGTACCGGAAGCCGGCCTGGTCGATGGTCGCGTTCCCGGCCGCCTTGACGGCGCGCTGGTAGAAGGTGCCGACGAACGCTGTGCCGTGGTGCTGGGCGATCATATCGCGCACCCGGTCGGGCAGCCGGTAGCGCTTGGCCAACGCCAGCCCATCCGGCACGTGGGCCGCGATCATCCGCGCGCTGGTCGCCGGGTCCAGCCGGTCGTGGATGTTGTCGCCCGGAACCTGGTTCTCGATGAACGCGTACGGGCGGATGATCTTGCCGACGTCGTGGTAGTACGCCGCCACGCGGCAGAGCAGGGCGTCGGCGCCGATGGCCTCGGCGGCGCGCTCGGCGAGGTTCGCGACGACGATCGAGTGGTGGTACGTGCCCGGCGCCTCGGTCAGCAGCCGCCGGAAGAGCGGCTGGGTCGGGTGGGCGAGCTCGAGCAGACCAAGCGTCGTCGTGATGCCGAAGAGGTGCCCGATCGCCGCCAGCGTGCCGAGCGTCAGCGCCGCCGAGAGCATCCCGTTCATGGCCGCGATCGCCGCCAGGAGCGCGAAGCGGCGGGCATCGACGTCCCCCGCCAGGAGCGCGAAGGCGCACGTGGACAGGAAGTTCACGATCGCGATGCACACGCCTGCGAGGAAGAAGGTGTTGAGCCGCTCGAAGCGCCAGACGAGCATCGTCCCCGCGAACCCGCCGAGCAGCGCGACGGTCGTCATCTCGAAGCTGTTTCCCGCGATCAGTCCCAGGCAAGCGGCCAACACCAGGTTGACCACTATCGCGAGGTCCGCGCCGAGCAGCAGCGCGACTAGCATCACGGGCGCGGCTACCGGCAGCCCGTAGGACCACAGGTCCCGACCCGGCACGACCAGCTTCATGGTCAGCACGGTGACGGCGACGAGCAGGCCGAGCAGCAGGAGCGCGCGCGGCTGGCTTTGCAGCTCCGGGCGGAAGTGTCGGATGAAGAGCACCAGCACCAGGGTGAAGAGCACGAGGAGGAGGGCCGTCGCGCCGAGGGAGCGCCAATCGATCGATGGATTGCGCAGTCCGGCCGCCTCGAGGCGCTCGAGGTCGAGCGGCCGCACGACGTCCCCGTCGCGGAGGATCGTCTCGCCGCGCTCGATCGTCACCCGGACCGGCTGGACACGGTCCTGCGCCTCCTGGCGGGCCCGCGCGGTCGCGTCCTGATCGAGCACGAAGTTCGCCCGTAGCAGCGGCAACACGAGCTGGACGACCAGCGACGCTTGGCGTTCGGCGAGGCTGGAGTTCGTGTAGGCGGGCAGGACGTTCCGGACCTGCTCGACCTGCGCCTCGGTGATGCGGCCACGCATGACGATGTCGAAAACGCGCTGGGCGTCGTTCGAGACCGCTTGCCACTCAGAGTCCGAGAGCGCCAGGATGTCGTCGATCGACTGGGCGCGAAGCGGCGGGTTGTAGGCCGCGACGATCACGTCCCGGCGGGGCTCGACCGACCCAGCCGGGTGGCGCGCGTCGCCGATCTGACGCAAGGCGTCGACCAGCTTCTGCCGCTGCGTGTCGACCACCGCCGAGTCGAGCACGTAGACCTCGGAGACGGCGGCGGCGGCGCGCGTCTTCTCCTCCCGCGTTCGGATCTGCGACGCGTAGGTCACCTTGTTCGGCGCCTTGATCGTGTAGGGGCTGACGTCGCCCTCGACGAGCTGGTAGCGCCCCGGAATGAACTGGAAAGTGACCACGAAGAGGAGGGCAAGGAAGAGGGCCCCGCCGAAGCCGCCGAGGCGCGTCGTCGCCGCAGAGACGCGAAGCGCCTTCAACGACGCGGTCACCGTATTTGGCGTCATTCTAGGTGCGGCACCCGAACCGGTCAACACAGGGTGTCGTTAATAATGGGGCGATGCCCAGCCTCGACCTACCTCTCCTGCTGGAGACTGGCTACTGGTTCAGCACGCCCGGAGCACCGACCCCGATAACGTACGCCCTGATCGCGCTGTTCGCGCTCCTGCTGCTCGCCGGGCTGTTCGTCTGGCTCCGGCGGCGGAAGCTCTTCCCCGGCCAGCGCGTCAAGACGCGGCTGGCGGCGCAGCTCGGTCCGTGGTTCGTTGGACTTGCGACGACAGGGCTTCTCTTCTTGCTGCTGCGGCTGGTCGAGTTCCCGATCCTCTCGGCGCGGGTGCTGTGGCTCCTTTGCTTGATCGCGATGCTCGGCATCGTCGCGTACGTGGCGTGGTACATGGCGCGCCGCTACCCGGCCGAAGTCGCCCGGCTCCAGCGCCAGGAGGAGATGCGCCGCTGGATCCCCAAGCGGAAGGCACGGCGGACCAGCAAGCGCCGCCGCTAGCGGCGCGGCAGGCCCTTCGGCGGCGTCTTGCGCATTCGCCGCTCGACCGCCGCGCGCTCGATCAGCACCCGCCGCCCGCACTTCGCGCACTTGAGGCCGATGTCGGCGCCGAGTCGGACGACCGTCCACTCGTACGAGCCGCAGGGGTGCGGCTTCTTCAGCCACACGGTCTGGTCGAGCTCCAGGTCCACGTCAGTGGGTCGCCACCATCTCGATCTGGTCGCGGAGCGCGAGCGCGGCGCGGCGCGCGGCCTCGGCGAAATCGGGACCGTCGCCGGCGTAGATGATCCCGCGCGACGAGCTCACGACGAACGGGTTGTTGCCCGCCGCGCGGACCGACGCCTCGACGTCTCCCCCCTGGGCGCCCGCGCCTGGGATGAGGATCGGCAGGCCGGGCGCGATGCGCACGACCGACGCAAGCTCGGCCGGGTAGGTCGCGCCCACCACCAGGCCGCAGTTCCCGCGGCCGTTCCACTCCACCGCCAGCTCGGCCACCCTTTCGTAGAGCGGCCGACCGTCGAAGACCAGGTTCTGGAGATCGTCGCCGGAGCGGTTCGACGTCCGGCACAGCACGAACACGCCCTTCTCCTCGTACCGTAGGAACGCCTCCGCCGCGTCGCGGCCCGGGTACACCGACACAGTCGCGGCGTCGAACCCGAACACGTCGAAAACGGCCTTCGCGTACGCTCGCTGGGTGTTTTCGATGTCGCCGCGCTTGGCGTCGGCGAGCACGATCGCCCGTCCGCCGATGTACTCGACCGTCCGCTTGAGGCTAGTCCAGCCCTCGAGGCCGAGCGCTTCGTAGAACGCGAAGTTGGGCTTGTAGACGGGCGCGACGTCGAGCGTGGCGTCGACGATCGCCTTGTTGAAGGCGAACACCGGGTCCGGCTCGCCGCGCACGGCCACGGGGAGCCGCGCGGGCTCGGGGTCGAGCCCCACGCAGAGGTGGCTGCGCCGCTCGGCGCAGAACGCGCGGAACCGTTCTACGAACGTCACGGCTCGACTATACTCGACCGAATTCCGCACGCCTCTCGGTGTCGTGCCCGCGTGGGTCAAGAGGGGCGGAGGTAGAACGACAGGAGGCACCATCCTTGGCTAACGTCGTGTCCATGAAGCTGCTGCTCGAAGCGGGCGTCCACTTCGGGCACCAGACGCGCCGGTGGGACCCGCGCATGCGGCCGTTCATCTTCACCGAGCGCAACGGCATCCACATCATCGACCTGCAGCAGACGGTCGCGAAGCTCAACGAGGCGTACAACTTCGTTCGCGACCAGGTGGCGAACGGAAAGACGGTCCTGTTCGTCGGTACCAAGAAGCAGGCCCAGGAAGCGATCGAGAGCGAGGCGAAGCGGGCCAACGCCTTCTACGTCAACCAGCGCTGGCTCGGCGGGATGCTCACCAACTTCCGGACGATCCAGAGCCGCATCCGCCGCCTCGAGGAGCTCGAGCAGCGGCGCGACACCGGGGAGCTGGAGCGGCTGCCGAAGAAGGAGGCCGGTAAGATCGAGGAGGAGATCTTCCGGCTGAACCGCCTGCTCGGGGGCATCAAGCGCATGCGCCGCCTACCGGACACGATCTTCATCATCGACCCGCACAAGGAGAAGATCGCCGTCTCGGAGGCGCGCCGGCTCGAGATCCCCCTCGTCGCGGTCGTCGACACGAATTGCAACCCGGAGGAGATCGACTACCCGGTTCCGGCCAACGACGACGCGATCCGCGCCGTCAAGCTGCTCTCCAGCAAGATCGCCGACGCGGTGATCGAGGGCCAGCAGATGCGCGAGGCGCAGTTGGCGGAGACCGAGGAAGGTGAGCCGACAGCCGACGGGATGGAAGAGCCGATCGAGGACTACGTTCCCGAGGCCGGGGCCGTCTACGCACCGCCGGCGAGCGACGAGGGCGAGGCCGCTCACGCCGTCTAGCGTCGCCCGCAGTCGAATACGCGAACAGGAGAGCGCCATCGATGGCGGCTATCAGCACGAACGCGATCAAGGAGCTGCGCGAAAAGACCGGCGCCGGCGTGATGGATTGCCGTCGCGCGCTCGAGGAAGCGGGGGGAGACCTCGGCAAGGCCGAGGAAATCCTGCACAAGCAAGGGCTCGAACGGGCCCAGAAGAAGGCCGGCCGCGTCGCCAGCCAGGGCGTCATAGAAGCGTACTTGCACGCCGGTGGTCGCATAGGCGCCATGGTCGAGCTGAACTGCGAAACCGACTTCGTCGCGCGCGACGAGGGCTTCCGGGCGCTGGCCCGTGAGCTGGCGATGCAGATCGCGGCGATGTCACCCGAGTACGTCTCGGACGAGGATGCGCCGGCCGACCTATCGGAGGAAGACCGAAAGACCAAGGTGCTGCTCAACCAGGGATTCATCCGCAACGAGAAGCAGAGCATCCAGCAGCTCATCATCGAGCGCGCGGCCCGCTTCGGCGAGAACGTGCGCGTGCGGCGCTTCACCCGCTACGAGCTCGGCACCTAGAGCCGCTCTTGACCGCCAAGTACCGGCGCGTCCTGCTCAAGCTGAGCGGCGAGGCGCTGATGGAGGACGAGGGGATCATCTCGTGGCGGGTGCTCGAGCGCATCGCCCGGGACATCGACCACGTCGTCAAGGATCTTGGCGTGCAGGTCGCCGTCGTCATCGGCGGCGGCAACATCTGGCGGGGCAAGCCGGCCGCCGACCGCGGCATGGAGGAGGCCCAGGCCCACTACGCGGGCATGCTCGCGACCATCATCAACGGCCTGGCGCTCCAGGACGCGCTCGAACGGGTCGGCGCGTTCACGCGGCTGATGACGGCGATCGAGGTTCGCCAGGTAGCCGAGCCGTACATCCGGCGCCGAGCGATCCGCCATCTCGAAAAGGGGCGCGTCGTGCTGTTCGCCGGCGGAACCGGCAATCCGTTCGTCACCACCGACACGGCCGCGGCGTTCCGCGGCATCGAGATCGGCGCCGACGTGCTGCTGATGGCGAAGAACGCCGTGGACGGCGTCTACAGCGCCGATCCGCGGACGAACGCGAACGCGACGCGGTTCGAGGAGCTCAGCTACTCCGATGCCATCAAGCTGGGGCTGCGCGTGGTCGACCAAACCGCGTTGACCCTCTGCGCCGAGCACGGGCTGCCGATGGTCGTGTTCGACATTGACGAGCCGGGCGCGTTCGAGCGCATCATTCTGGGCGAGCGGATCGGCACCGTAATCAGCTAGGCGGAGGGTGTTCGCGTGGTCCCAGAGGTGTTGGGCGACGCCGAGTCGCGCATGGCGAAGAGCCTGGAGGCGTTCAAGCGCGAGCTCCAGACGATCAGGACGGGCCGGGCGAGTCCGGCCCTAGTCGAGCGGCTGCCGGTCGAGTACTACGGCACGCCGACGCCGCTCCAGCAGCTCGCCACGATCCACGCGCCCGAGCCGCGGCTGTTGGTTATCCAGCCGTTCGACCGCGGCAGCTTCGGCGATATCGAGAAGGCGATTCAGAAGTCGGACCTCGGTATCAACCCGACCAACGACGGCAAGGTGATCCGGCTCGCCATCCCGCCGCTCACGGAAGAGCGCCGCCGCCAGATGGTCCGCCTGGCCAAGACGAAGGTGGAGGAAGCGCGCGTTGCGATTCGCAACATCCGGCGCGACGCGCACAAGGACCTCGAAGAGTTCGAGTCCGAGAAGATGATCTCGGCCGACGAGTTCGCGCGCGGGGTAGAACAACTCCAGAAGCTCACCGACCGCTTCGTTTTGGAGGTCGATCGCCTCGGCCACCAGAAGGAAGCCGAGATCATGGAGGTCTAGCCGGCCGTGCCAGCGAGCCCGGTCAATGGACGCGTCGAGAAGGTGCCGCGGCACGTCGCCATCGTCATGGACGGCAACGGGCGCTGGGCGGAGGCGCGCGGCCTGGCCCGCGCCGAAGGGCACCGAGCCGGAACGGAGAACATCCGGCCGATTCTCAAGGCGTGCGTCGAGCTGGGCATCGAGGTGGTGACGATCTACGCGTTCTCGACGGAGAACTGGGGGCGACCCCGCGCGGAGGTGGACTTCCTCTTCTCCTTGATCGGCGAGGTAATCCGCCGCGAGACGGCTGAGCTCGACCGCAACGGCGTCCGGGTCCGCCACATCGGTTGGACCGACGGCATCCCCGACGAGCTGGCTCGCGCGATCGAGGGGGCGGTGGCCACGACCGCCCACAACGACCGCATCATCCTCAACGTCGCCTTCAACTACGGCGGGCGCGCCGAGATCGTACACGCCGTACGCCGCGCCGCCGAGGACGGCGTCGACCTCACCAAGCTCGACGAGGCGACGCTGGGCAGCTACCTCACGACGGCAGGCCAGCCGGATCCGGATCTGGTGATCCGCACGGCCGGCGAGATGCGGCTCAGCAACTTTCTGATTTGGCAAGCGGCCTACGCCGAGTACTACTCGACGCCGACCTACTGGCCGGACTTCGGCCGCGACGACCTGATCGCGGCGGTCGAGGCGTACGGCCAGCGCCAGCGGCGTTTCGGCCGCGTCACTGCCGGCTAGCGCCGGGACAGGCGTGCTCGCCGCGCGCGTCGCCAGCGCGCTGGTGCTGGCGCCGCTCACCCTCTATGCAACCTGGCGGGGCGGTGGTGTCTATGTCCTGGTCGTGGCGGCGGCGGCGGCGCTGGGCGCCTTCGAGCTGTGTCGCTTGTTCGAAAAGGGCGGCTTCCGGCCGGCGTGGCCGCTCGCGCTTGCTGGCGCGGCCGCGCTCGCGGCCGCGCCAGCCGCGCCCGACGCCCACCTCGGCGGCCTGGCGGCTGCGCTGCTCGTGCTCGGCCCGGGCATCTACCTCCTCGCCGAGGGTGCCCCCGTCCAGCGCGCGCTCTACGATTGGTCGCAGACCACGTTCGCGGGGCTCGTCGTCGGCTGGCCGCTCGCCCAGGCGGTCGCGCTGCGGTGGGCCGCTGGCGAGGCGCGGCTCTGGGGCACCATGGCCGAGCGAGGTGTGCTGCTGGCGCTGGTAGCGCTGACGTGCACCTGGGCGAGTGACACGGTCGCCTACGCCGTTGGGCGGCTCGTCGGCCGACGACCATTCTTCCCACTGATCAGCCCGAGGAAGAGCGTCGAGGGGGCGGTCGGCGGCGTTGTCGCCCCCGCGGGGGTCGGCCTCGCGTGGGCGGGCGCCCTCGGGTGGCCGGCCGCGTTCGCGGTCGTGCTTGGCGCATCGGTCGGCGTCGCGGCGATCTGCGGCGACCTGCTCGAGTCGATGCTCAAGCGATCGGTCGGAGCGAAGGATTCCGGCGCGCTCATCCCCGGCCACGGCGGCCTGCTCGACCGGATCGACGGACTCCTGCTGGCCCTCGTAGCGGTCGCGCTGCTCACCGGCGAGGCGTGGCCATGAGCACGCGCGGCCTCGTCGTGCTCGGGAGCACGGGGTCGATCGGCACGCAGACGCTCGACGTCGTGCGGCGCCTGCCCGGCCGGTTCCGCGTCGTCGGGCTGGCGGCGCGCGCGAACGAGAGGCTGCTGGCACGGCAGGTGGCCGAGTTCGCGGTGCCGTACGTGGCGGCGGAGTGCCATGCGCCAGTCGGCGCGCGGGTCGTGCCTATGGAAGAGCTCGTCCGGCTGCCGGGTGTGGACGTCGTGGTCGTCGCCACACCTGGTACGTCGGCCCTGCGCGCGACGCTCGCGGCCCTCGAGGCTGGCCGCCGTGTGGCGACGGCGAACAAAGAAGTGCTCGTCGCGGCCGGGGCGCTGGTCGTGGACGTTGCCCGGCGGCACGGCGCCGAGCTCTTGCCGGTCGACTCCGAGCACAGCGCGATCTGGCAGTGCCTTCGTGGCGAGGACGGCACCGGCATCACGGCCGGGCGGTCGGTCGATCGCCTCGTGCTCACGGCGTCGGGCGGCGCCTTCCGCGACCTCCCGATCGAGGAGCTATCGCGGGCGACACCGGACGCCGCGCTGAGGCACCCGGTCTGGACGATGGGGCAAAAGGTAACGATCGACGCGGCGACCCTGGCGAACAAGGCGTTCGAGGTCATCGAGGCACATTGGCTGTTCGGCGTGCCTTACGACCGCATCGACGTGGTCCTCCACCGAGAGAGCGTCGTACACTCAATCGTGCAATTCGTCGACGGCTCGAGCAAGGCACAGCTCGGGCTGCCCGACATGCGCGCCCCGATCCAGTATGCGCTGACGTACCCGGAGCGGGTGGCGGGCCCGATCCAGCGGCTCGACCTCGGGCGGATCGGCACGCTCAGCTTCGCCCCGGTCGACCACAGGCGGTATCCGGCGTTCCAGGCGATCGTCGGGGCGGGGCGGATGGGTGGCACCTACGCCGCCGCCGCTTCCGCTGCCAACGACGTTGCTGTCGAGCTGTTCGCGGGAGGCCAGGTACGCTTCACCGACATCGCGTCGGTCGTCGAGGCGGCCATCGCCGCGCACGACTCGACCCAGCACCCGACCCTCGACGACATCGTCGACGCGGAGCAGCGCGCGCGGGCCTTCGCGCGCGCGTGGCTCGCGCGGCGCGTGGAGGCGGCGGCGCGGCCGAGCTAGGCCGGTGAGCGTCCTCGAGCTAGACCGGTGAGCGTCGTCGTCTTCGCGGTGCTGCTCGGCTTCATGGTCTTGATCCACGAGTTGGGCCATTTCGTCGTGGCGAAGCTCGCCGGGGTGAAGGTCGAGGAGTTCGGGATCGGGTTCCCACCGCGACTGGCCGCCGTGCGCCGGGGCGAGACGGACTACTCGCTCAACGCGATCCCGCTCGGCGGCTTCGTCCGGATGCTCGGCGAGGAGGACCCACGCGAGCCGCGCTCGTTCGCGCGCGCTCCTAAGCGCTGGCGCGTGGCCATCCTGCTCGCCGGCGTCGCGATGAACTTCATCGCCGGCGCCATCTTCTTCGCGGTCGCCTACGCGGCCGGGTGGCCCACCGTTACGCAGACGGAGGTCCAGGTCTTCCGCACGCTGCCCGATTCGCCCGCGGCGCAGGCCGGGTTGCGTCCAGGAGACGTGGTCGTCTCCGTAGCCGGGCAGCCGATCAAGACGACGCTCGACTTGCGGCGCATCACCGACGAGCACCTCGGCCAGCCGATTCCCATCGAAATCCGGCGCGGCCAGCAGCAACTGACGGTCAGCCTGACGCCGCGCCCCCAATGGCCCGAGGGAGAGGGACCGATCGGCATCGGCATCACCGACCACCCGACCAAGATCGAGCCGGTCGACTACCCGATCAGCTCCGCGATCGTCAACGGCTTCCGCGAGCTCGTCCGGACGGTGGTCCTGACCCTCTCGATCCCCATCCTCGCGATCCGGGGGCTTGTCCCGATCGAGCTCCTCCGGCCGGTCGGACCGGTCGGCCTGTTCCAGGCGACGTCGCAAGCAGCGGCCGAGACGGTGCGCTCCGGTTGGTGGTTCCCGCTCCTCTACATGGCAGCCACGCTCGGCGCCGGCCTCGGCGTGGCGAACCTCCTACCGATTCCTGGACTGGACGGCGGGCGGCTGCTGTTCATCGCGCTCGAACTGGTGCGCGGGCGGCGCGTGAGCCCGGAGCGGGAGGGGCTCATCCACTTGATGGGCATGGCGCTTCTCGTCTCACTCGTGCTCGTGATCACGTATTTCGACATTATGTCGCCCGTGAACGTCGACTTCTCCCTGCGCTAAGCTTCTCGGCACAAGTGAACACGGACTTCCTCCGCGCGATCGAGCAGGTCTCGGCCGAAAAAGGCGTCCCGGCTGAAACCATCCTCTCCGCTATCGAGAACGCCCTGGTTGCTGCCTACCGGCGCAACTTCGGCGGCCAGAACCAGAGGATCGCCGTCCGCCTGGACCGCCAGACCGGCGAGGTCCGCGTCTACACCGACAAGCACGTCGTCGCCGAGGTGCGCGACCCGCGGACCGAGGTGTCGATCGGCGACGCCATGCGCGTCGACCCATCGGCGAATTTGGGGCGCACCGCCGAGATCGAGATAACACCGCCCAACTTCGGGCGCATCGCCGCGCAGACCGCCAAGCAAGTCGTTCTCCAGCGTCTGCGCGAGGTCGAGCACGACCAGCTCTACGCCGCCCTCGTCGAGCGAGAGGGAGACCTCGTCACCGGCCAGGTCAGCAGGATCGAGGGCAAGCACGTCTTCGTCGCCCTCGAGAAGGTCGAGGCGCTGCTGCCGCCGGTCGAACAGATCCCCAGCGAGAGCTACCGCCCGAACCAGCGGCTGCGCGTGTACGTCGTCGAGGTGAGTCGGACGCCGAAGGGACCGCAGGTGATCGTATCGCGGACGCACCGGAACCTGGTGCGCCGACTGTTCGAGCTCGAGGTGCCCGAGGTGTTCAGCGGTGTCGTCGAGATGAAGGCGATCGCGCGCGAGCCTGGCTCCCGTACCAAGGTGGCCGTGTACGCCCGCCAGGAAGGGGTCGACCCGGTCGGCTCGTGCGTGGGGCCGCGCCACGTCCGCATCGACAGCGTCAAGCGCGAGCTGAACGGCGAGCAGATCGACGTCATCCAGTGGCACCCGGATCCGGCTGCCTTCGTCGCGAACGCCCTCGGCCCGGCGAAGGTGCTCCAGGTCGAGCTGAGCGACGCCGACAAGACCGCGACGGTGATCGTGCCAGACGCGCAGCTGTCACTGGCGATTGGCCGTGGCGGCCAGAACGCCCGTCTCGCCGCGAAGCTCACCGGCTGGCGGATCGACATCAAGCCGGCCTCGTGGCGCGGCTTGGGCCAGCCACCGGCGCAGGCGGGGGCTGCGCGCGTGGCGAGCAGCGTCGGGGGCGGCGAATGAGCGAGCCCACCGCCAGGCCGAAGGCGAAATCCCGCCGCCGCGGCCCACGCGTTCGTAAGATCCCACAGCGGACCTGCGTCGCCTGCCGTCAGGCACGTCCGAAGCGCGAGCTGATCCGGCTCGTCCGAACGCCGGACGGGGTCGAGATCGACGCGACCGGCAAGAAGGCCGGTCGGGGCGCGTACCTTTGTCGCTACCGCCAATGCTGGGACGCCGGACTGGGGCGCCGGTCGCTCGATCACGCGCTGAAGGCGCAGATCACAACGGAAAATCGAGAGGCGTTGGCGAGGTTCGCGGCGCAGCTGCCGCCCACGCCACCGCCGGAAGGATAACGAGCAAATGCCACGTTTCGGAGCACGGCGGCCCTTTCGTCCACCGCAGCAGCGTCGTCCAAACCGTCCGCCGGGCGGCCCTTCGGAGGAGCGTCGCGCGCCGACGATGCTCCAGCGTCGGCCGGAAAACGTCGAGGTGGAGATCCCGGGGCGGCTAACGGTCAAAGAGCTGGCCGAGCTCCTCCGGGTGCAGTCCGGCGAGGTCATCCGGTCGCTGCTCAACAACGGGATGCTGGCGACTATCAACCAGCAGATCGACTACGACACCGCCGCGCTGGCAGCCATGGACCTCGGGTTCAAGCCGCACGAGGCGCAGGCGCCCTCGATGGAGTCGACCGCCCTCGGCGCGCCGATCGCCGACGATCCAGCGAACCTGGTCCCTCGACCGCCGGTCGTGACGATCATGGGCCACGTCGACCACGGCAAGACGAGCCTGTTGGACGCCATCCGCCACACGTCGGTCGCGACGGGTGAGGCCGGCGGCATCACCCAGCACATCGGCGCGTACCAGATCGAGCGCACCCACAACGGCAAGCGGTCGCGCATCACGTTCCTCGACACGCCTGGCCACGAGGCGTTCACCGCGATGCGCGCGCGGGGCGCCCAAGCGACCGACATCGCCGTCCTGGTGGTGGCGGCCGACGACGGCGTCCAGCCACAGACCATCGAGGCGATCAACCACGCCAAGGCCGCCAACGTGCCGCTCGTCGTGGCGATCACGAAGGTCGACCTGCCCGACGCGAACCTTGACCGCGTGAAGAGCCAGCTGGCCGAGCACGAGGTTGTGGTCGAGGAGTACGGTGGCGACACGCCGGCGGTGGCGGTATCGGCGCGTACCAAGACCGGCATCGACGACCTGCTCGACGTGATCGAATTGGTCGCCGAGCTCCACGAGCTGAAGGCGAACCCGAACCGCGAGGCGCGCGGCGTCGTGATCGAGGCGCGGCTCGACCGCCAGCGCGGCCCGGTCGCAACGCTGCTGGTCCAGACGGGGACACTCAACGTCGGCGACGCGATCACGGTTGGCCCGTACTCAGGCCGCGTCCGGTCGATGCTCGACGAGAACGGCAAGCCGATGCGCCACGCGGGTCCTTCGACGCCGGTCGAGATTCTGGGCCTGTCCGACGTCCCGCAGGCCGGCGATCGCTTCGCGGTCGCGCCAGACGAGAAGACGGCGCGCGCCTGGGCCCAGGAGCAGGTCACCGTCCGCCAGGTTGGCGCCGGGGCCGAGGCCACGCGCGGCCCCCTCACGCTCGAGTCGCTGCAGACGATGGTCCAGGCCGGGACGGTCAAGGACCTGAACGTGATCGTCAAGACGGATGTGCAGGGCTCGATTGAGCCGATCAAGAGCTCGCTCGAGAAGCTGTCGAACGACGAGGTACGGGTGCGCGTGCTGCACGCCGGGACGGGGAACGTCAGCGATAACGACGTGAACCTGGCGCAGACGTCCGGCGCCATCATCGTCGCTTTCAACGTCCGCGTCGAGCCGAGTGCGCGCCGGATGGCCGACAACGCGGGCGTCGACATCCGCCACTACAGCGTCATCTACGAGGTGGTCGAGGACGTCGAGGCGGCGCTGCGCGGGATGCTCGAGCCGAAGTACCAGGAGGTGCTCGAGGGGCGCGTCGAGGTACGTCAACTCTTCCGGATCGGCCGCACGACCGTCATCGCCGGCTCATTCGTCCTCGAGGGACGGATCACCCGCCAGAGCATCCTCAAGGTGCTCCGCGGCAACCGCGTGCTGCTCGAGGGCGGCCGGATCGCCGGGCTCAAGCGCATGAAGGACGACGTGCGCGAGGTCCAGGCGGGCTACGAGTGCGGCATCACCGTCGAGGATTTCAACGATTTCCAGCCGGGCGACATCATCGAGGCATACGCGCGCGAGCGCGTGGAATAGCTCGTGCCGAGCCGCCGCATCGAACGGGTCAACGACCTGCTTCGGAGCGAGCTGAGCGAGCTGATCGGCCGCACGCTGAAGGACCCGCGTGTGGCCGGCCTCGTCAGCTTGACCGAGGTCGAAACCTCCGCCGACTTGCGCCACGCCCGCGTCTACGTGAGCGTGTTCGGCTCCGACGAGGAGCGTAGGTCGACGCTCGCAGCGCTCCGGCACGCTGCCGGGTTCCTCCGCCACGAGGTGGCGCAGCGCGTGACGCTGCGCTACATGCCCGAGCTCGACTTCCAGCTCGACTCGTCGATCGAGCGCGGCGACCGCATCCTCCAGCTCCTTCGGCAAGTGCAGCCCGCGCCCGAGCAGCCGGCTCGCCGGCCGAGCCGCGCCCGCGCCGAGAAGGGCTAGGCCGTGCTCGTCACACCCGGTGCGCTCGGCCTGTTGCGCGACGCGCGGCGTGTCGCCGTCATCTGCCACGCCAGCCCGGACAGCGACTGCATCGGCGGGATGATGGCTGTGACGCACGCCCTGCGCGCGGATGGCCGGACGGCGTATCCGCTCTCACCCGACCCGATCCCTGACTATCTGCAGCACGTGCCTGGCTCGCCGGACGTCCCGTCCGCGGCGGCCGAGCTACCCGAGGTCGACCTCGTCGTCGCGGTCGAGGCCGC
>Ga0070741_10006310_pt1 | contig 25596 bp, 21 predicted proteins | sample Coa_R1_4_FD_66440 | JGI IMG/M metagenome (GOLD analysis project Ga0070741, IMG submission 66440) | Surface soil microbial communities from Centralia Pennsylvania, which are recovering from an underground coalmine fire - Coalmine... | ecosystem: Environmental > Terrestrial > Soil > Unclassified ... | reverse complement strand
GTGCTGAAATACATGTGCTTGGCGTTGTCGAGAATCTGGACGGCGTCGTGATGGCGGGTGTAGGGGACGGCCGCCACCCGCAGAAAGCCGTCCTGCACGATCACCACCGCGTTCGGCTCCTGGTACTGCCAGAAGCTTCCGTCCTCCAGCGGAAATCCGGCGGGCATCCAGTCCCCTTCGCCCGTCACGATCGAGGAAAAATTGGAGTAGTCAATGACCTCTTCGCCGTGCGTCTTGCCGTTCATCGCTCTGACGTCTCCGCAAGCCGGGAGGATTCGAGGCAATCACGACCCATTCATTCACGCAAGAGCGCCGAAGGCTGGGATGACCGCGGCGGACGGGATAGAACGAAACTGCGATGGTGCTCTACGATGAGATCGGCGTCGATTACGACTCCACGCGCAGCGCGGATCCGTTCATCGCCTCTCGCCTGCTTCATCATCTGGCATGGCCGGGTGATGCATTCTGTCTTGACGTCGGATGCGGCACCGCCAACTACACGATCGCGCTCGCCGACAAGGGTGTGAGGATCGCGGGCATCGACGCATCCGAGACGATGCTCGCGCGGGCGCGGCGCAAGCGGCCTTCGCTTGCCTGCCTGCGCGCGCACGCGGAGGAGATGCCGTTCGCTTCGGAAACTTTCGCCTCCGCGCTCTGCACCTTCGTTCACCATCATCTCTCCGACCCGGTCGCCGCCTTCAAGGAAGTGTGGCGGGTCCTGAGGCCGCGAGCGCGGTTCGTGCTCTTCAACTGCGCGGTCGAGCAGATACGCCATTACTGGCTCTGGGAGTACTTTCCACGGATGATGGAGCAGGCGATGGCGCCGTACCTGCGGCTCCAGACCACCGATGCGCTGGGTGCCGCAGGATTTCGAATTCTGGGCCAGGAAGCCTATTCGGTGACCGAGGATCTTCGCGACTGGTTCCTGCAGTGCGGAAAGAACCATCCCGAGCGCTACTTCGATCCCCGCGTCCGTGCCGGGATCTCCGCCTTCGCGGCGGCGTGCGACCGCGAGGAAATCGAGCGAGGGCTGTCGATGCTCCGGCGCGATATGGCCTCGGGGCGGTTCGCCGCGATACGGACGCGCTACGATTGGAGCGGCGGCGATTACACGTTCACGATTGCCGAGCGATAGGAGCAGAGCGCAAGCCGCGCCCTCACACCCGGCACATCAATCCGCCATCCACGACGATCGACTCGCCCGTGACGAATCCGGCGGCGGGCGAGACCAGGTACAGCAGGGCTCCACCGAGATCATCTGGCTTCACGAGCCGGTTCGACGGCAGGTACTTGAGCAGGGTCTTCTTGAACTCCTCGTCGGCGTTGGTGGGGCTTGCCGGCTCTTCGATCCATCCGGCCTCGAGCGCATTGACCCGAATTCCCTTGCGCGCCCATTCGAGCGCCAGCGCCCGCGTGAGGTTGAGCACGCCCGCCTTCGCCGCGCAGTACAGGCTCGAGTTCGGCACTCCGCGCTCGGAGAGGACGGAGGTGATGTTGACGATCACGCCGGAGCCCTGGCGAAGCATTACGCGCGCCCCTTCCTGGCAAGAGATCCAGACGCGCTTGAGATTTCCCTCGATAACCCGTTCGAAGGCGGTATCGTCCGCCGATTCCGCCGGACCGTACCAGGGCGCATCCAGTGCGTTGACAAGGATGTCGATTCTTCCGAGCTGCTTGGCGGCGAGGTCGGCGGTGGCGCTGAGATCGGCGCGCACCGCGCTGTTCTGAATCTGCACGAAGGGCTTTTCGCCGGCGGCCTGCACCGCCTTGGCGACTTCCTTCATCTTCGCGTCGGTGCCGGGCTCCTGCGATGCTATAAGGATGCGGGCGCCGGCCTGCGCGAGCGTCACGGCGGCGGCGCGTCCCACCGCGTTCTCGGCGCCGACCACGACCGCGCCTTTGCCTTCGAGCGAGAAGTCCTTGAGGATTGGGTTCGATGCCATGACCGTCACCGTGATTCGGCCGGGAGACTCGGAATTGCGCCGGTGGGCGTGATTCCGCCCGCCAGCCCGCCGCCGTCGATTGCGATGAACTCGCCGTTGATGTGATTGGAGGCGTCGGACGCGAGGAACACCGCCAGCGGGCCGAGTTCGGAGTCGTCGCCCGGACGCCCGATCGGGATGAATTTTCCGCCCTTGAAAAACCGCATCATCTCCTCGTTGTGCGGAAAGATGCCGGGCACGATGCAGTTGGTCTGAATGTTGTTCTGGGCGTAGGTGAGCGCGAGAGAGCGGGTGAGCTGCAGGACTCCGCCCTTGGAACACGCGTACATGTAGTTATGCTTTCCGCCGCGCAATCCGTACCCCGAGGCGACGTTGATGATCTTGCCGCGGTTCTGCTTGACCATCTGCGGGATTACCGCGCGCGCGGCGTAAAACTGGCTGCTCAGGTTGGTGTCCAGCCCGCGCCTCCATTCCGCGTCGGTGATCTGTTCGATCGGTTTGCCGAGCGAATCGTCTCCCCCGCCCGCGTTGTTCACCAGGATGTCGATACGGCCGAGCTCGCGCACGGCCTCGGCCGCCATCGCGTTCACCTGCTCCGAATTGGTGACGTCGGTCGGCACGACGAGGCATTTGCGCCCGGTTTTGCGGACCTCGGCGGCGGTTTCCTCGAGTTGCGAGCGGGTGCGCGAGGCGGCGACGATATGCGCGCCGGCCTCCGCGAACTTCACCGCCATCGCGCGGCCCAATCCGCGCCCGGCGCCCGTGATGATCGCAACGCGGTCATCCAGTTTGAGATCGTCAAGAATCATGTCGTCACCTCGAAGGTATCCTGCGCCCCCATGACGCCGCAGTCAGCTTCCTAACATAGCATCATGTGTTCGCAAATGACGCCACGGCACTGCTGGAAGGCGGCCCTCGGCGCGCGCCCGGGCTTTTGACGGCGCGAGCAGGCCGGTCCTATAGTGAGCGCGGAGGCTGCGCCATGGCTCTCAGGATCATGATGTTTTCCGACTTCGTGTGCCCTTTCTGCTACATCGGCTTCGAAGTAATCCGCAAGCTCAAACCGGAATTCAACATCGAGCTGGAATGGCGCGGCTACCAGATCCATCCGGAATGGCCCGCCGAGGGAATTCCGATAGAAAAGGTCCGAAGCGCGTCCGACCTCGACGCGAGGCAGGCGATCTGGCAGCGGATCACGGCGATGGCCGAAGCCGAGGGCCTGCCGATCAAGCCGCCTTCGGTCTTCACCAGCTCGCACGCCGCGCTCGCTGCGTGCGAGTTCGCCCGGGAGAAGGGCGATGTCGAGGAGCTGGAGGCGCTCATCTATCGCGCGTACTTCGTCGATGGCGTCAACATCGGCGATCCGTCGCTGATCGCCCGGCTCGCGGCGCAGGCGGGCTTCGACGAGGGCGAGGTGAGCGAGGCGATCCGTTCCCCGCGCTACGCGATGAAGCTCAAGAACAACGCACTAGCGGCTCATCAGCGCGGTGTCGGCGGCGTTCCGACGTTCTTCATCGGCGACTATCCGCTGGTCGGTGCGCAGAGTTCCGAAGTGATGCGCCAGATTTTGCGGCGCGCCACCGAACGAATCATCGCGACCGCGTAGGCATCGCCGTCCTTCACCATTCGCGGAGATCCGAAGATGCGGCTCGGGAACAAGGTTGCGATTATCACGGGCGCCGGCAGCGGGCAGGGGCGCGCCGCGGCGATCCTCTTCGCAAAAGAAGGGGCAAAGGTGGTCGTCTCGGATTGGAAGCCGGAACTCGGCGATGAGACGGTGGCGATGGTCCGAAAGGACGGCGGCGAGGCGATCTTCGTGCGCACCGACGTCTCGGAATCGGCCGACGTGCAAAACCTCATCCGCCAAACCATCGCAACCTTCGGCCGCATCGACATCCTCTACAACAATGCCGGAGTCGGATTTTCCTCTCCGCTTTCGATGTCGGATGTGATCAACACGCCCGAAGCGGATTGGGACCGCGTGATTGCGATCAATCTCCGCAGCATGTACCTGACCGCGAAGTACGGGATTCCCGAGATGATTCGAAGCGGCGGCGGCTCCATCATCAATACCGCCTCGATCGCAGCGCTCATCGGTTCGGAAGCCGCCCACGCCTACACGGCGGCGAAGGGCGGGATGGTGGCGTTGTCGCGGGCGCTCGCCGTGGAGTTCGGCCCCAAAAACATCCGGGTCAATTGCATATGTCCGGGAGCAATCGACACGCCGATGATCGCGCCGGTGGTGGACCCGCTGAAGAAGAGCGGACAACCGTTCATGACATCGCCGATTCGCCGGCTCGGCACCCCGGAAGATATCGCACAATGCGCCCTGTACCTGGCATCGGATGAATCCGGGTTCGTTACCGGCGCGACGATCGTGGTGGATGGGGGATACACCGCGCAGTGAAAACTGAAGTATCGCTTTAGGATCGAGGACCGGTGCCCGAAAATCCCAAACCGCCCCCGCCTCAGCGAGTAATTCCGCGTCCCGCCCCCGACGCCACCACGATCATCCTGGTGCGCCAATCGGCCGGCGTTCCCGAGTTGTTCATGGTCCGCCGCTCGGGAGGCGCCGACTTCTTCGGCGATGCATACGTCTTTCCGGGCGGCGGCGTCGATTCCGCCGACCTGGATCCGGCCCTGATCGCGCGCGCCCGCCCCTTGAACCCTCACGACATCGAACGGCTTCAAGCCGAAGGATTGTCGCCGGAGCAGGCGGTCGGATGCTGGATTGCGGGGATACGCGAGCTTTTCGAAGAGGCGGGCGTGATGCTCGCGTATCGGGGCGGGGCGATGCTGGGTTTGGGCGGCGCGGAAGAGCTCGATCGGCTTTTCGCCTATCGCGAGGAGATGCGAGCGAATCACATCTCGTTTCGGGAGGTCGTCGAGCGCGAGGATCTTCTTCTCGCGACCGATCAAATCCACTACTTTTCGAGATTCGTCACGCCGCCCTACGCCCGCAAGCGCTACGACACGCGATTCACGATCGCGCCCGCGCCGCAGGGGCAGCTCGCAAGCCACGATCGAACCGAGGTGGTTTCCGGCGAGTGGCTTGGCGCATCGGCCGCGATCGGCCTCTATCATTCGCGCGCCCAGCAAATCGTGCCGCCCACGCTCCAGAATCTTTTCGAGCTGGAGGCGTGCAAGGGCTTCGACGAGATGGTCTCGATGGCGAAGTCGCGGGCGATCGCACCAATCTGCCCGGCGCTGGTGAGAAGCGGCGGGCGTTACGTGCTCATCTACCCCGGGGATGCCGACTTTGTGCCGCAGCTCGAACCCGCGTTCACCTCGATGTACAAGCGGCCCGCGCCGCTGCCTATCCTGCGCTTCGTGCTTGAAGACGGAGGGCGATGGGCAATCGCGCCGGGGACGCCATCCTCGGGCAAGGGAGAAAAACCCATGGCAAAGAACCTCGAACAGCGCATCCAGGAACTCGAGGATCGCGATCAGATTAAGGAACTGACCGCGCGCTACTGCTGGCACGTCGCGCGAGGGGAGGGCGAAGCGGTCGCGGCGCTCTTCACGGACGACGGCGCGCTCGAGGTCGCCGACGGCAGCTTCAAGCCGGTAAACGGACGCGAGGCGCTGCTCAGCTTCTATCGCGCCTCGGTCAACCAGCCGCAACTCGCCATCCCCTTCATCCAGAATCACATCATCGAAGTGCGCGGCGATGAGGCGGAAGGGACCTGCGGCATCGAGGCCCGCTTCACGCGCAACGGAGAAAGCGTCACCGCGGCCGGCTATTACGAAGACCGCTACCGCCGCGTGAACGGCCAATGGCGCTTCGCTCGCCGCAGGATCACCTTCTACCACGTGGTGCCGCTCAAGCAGGGATGGGCCGAGGCAGCCGCGCAGCGCTCCCGCCGCTGACTCAAAACCCCAATCCGATCCGCTGGTCTCGCTCGCGGTCGTGTCCTAGAAATGGCAGAGGATGCCCCCGCGCGCCGATACGATTTTCCTCGACCTCAGAGGCTTCAGATGCCCGCTCAACTGGGCCCATGCCAAGGTGCGCCTCGAGGAAATGACGCGGGGTCAGGTGCTCGAGATCCTGCTCGACGATCCGCGCGGCGCGCGCGATATCCCGAAAGCCGCCGAGGCCGAAGGCTACGTGTTCATCGACACGCAGCCCGAGGACGGGAATTTCAGACTGCGAATCGAAAAATAGAAGAATCAGGGGATAGCGAAGATGGCCGGCACCTGGGACCTTGTGATTCGTGATGCCACAATTTACGACGGTTCGGGAGCCGCCCCCTTCAAGGGCTCTCTTGCCCTGGTCGGCGACCGAATCGCCAGGGTTGGAGACGTCTCCGGCGAAGGCGTGCAGGAGATCGACGGGCGGGGATGCGCCGTCGCCCCCGGGTTCATCGACGTCCACAGCCACGACGACTTTGCCGTGTTTCTCACCCCCGAGATGGACTTCAAGGTGATGCAGGGCGTCACCACCGACGTGGTCGGCAACTGCGGGATGGGCGCGGCGCCGTTTCCCATCGCCGTCGCGATGTTCAGCGGCCTGCACGGCCGCAGCAACGTTCCCGGTTGGAACGGCTACGAGGGATATCTGGCCGAAATCGATCGCAACCCCGCGAGCCTCAATGTCGCGGTCCTGGTCGGGCACGGGACCGTGCGCTACAGCGTGATGGGCACCGCGCGGCGCGAGCCGTCGGCACGGGAACTGGATCGGATGCGGGCCATCGTCCGCGAGGGCATCGATGCGGGAGCGGTCGGGATGTCCACGGGGCTTATCTACGAGCCTGGCCGCTACGCGAAAACTCCCGAACTAATCGAGCTCGCCCGCCAGGCCGCCGAGTCGGGTGCGCTCTACGCGAGCCACATGCGCGATGAGGCCGCTCACCTGCTCGACTCCGTCCGCGAGACCATCCGTATCGGACACGAGGCCGGAGTCCCCGTGCAGATCTCGCATCACAAGGCTTCCGGACGCGAGAACTGGGGGATGGTTGCCGGGTCGCTCGGGCTGATCGACGAAGCTCGCGCCGCCGGCGCCGACGTCACCGCCGATCAATATCCCTACACCTCGGGCAGCACCGTCCTTCAGGCCGTTATCCAGAACGGTGGACTTGACGATCGGCCCGGAGCGGGAGGCGTCGGAATCGTCGCGCCCGAAAAGCTGCTGTTCGCCTCCACCCCCAAGCATCCCGAATGGGAGGGAAGGACGCTGAAGCAGTTCTGCGATGAATGGGGACTTGCACCGCTGGCCGCCGGAGAACGGATCGCCTCCGAAGAGGGGCCGGGCGCGGTGGTGGTGATGGAGACGATGAACGAGGACGACGTGCGCGCCGTGATGCGCCATCCGAGCACGATGATTGGATCGGACGGCCTTGCGATGGGCAGTCGGCCCCATCCCCGTCTTTACGGGACCTTTCCCCGCGTGCTGGGCCGCTATGCGCGCGATGCCGGGTTGATGAGCATGGAGGAAGCGGTTCACAGGATGACCGGGATGGCGGCGGCGAAGTTCGGTCTAAAAAACCGCGGCTTGATCCGCGAAGGCCACTTCGCGGACCTCGTCCTCTTCGATCCCGTCCGGCTCATCGACACCGCCACGTACGAGCAGCCGCGCCGCTATCCCGAAGGCATCCTTTATGTGTTCGTGAACGGATGCGCTGTGGTGCGCGACGGGCTTCATACGGGAGCGCGGCCGGGCCGAGCGCTTCGCCGCAACCGCTGATTCGATTCCGCTTAAGCCCCGTCTTCCCCGCCGTTTGCAGCTTCTCCCGATTCAGACTACACATCCCTGCTTATGCGAGTTCAGGTCGGCGACGTGCGCCTGTTCTTCGACGTCGAGGGCGCGAAGCTCAGGCCGGAAGGGCCCGCGATGCGCGAGGTGCCGACGCTGCTGCTCCTGCACGGCGGTCCCGGCTTCGATCATTCAATCTTCAAGCCCTACTTCTCCGAGTTCGCCGATATCGCACAGGTCATCTATCTCGACCATCGCGGCAACGGCCGCAGCGATCGCGACGGGCCCGAGCGATGGAACCTCGATCGATGGGGCGACGACATCCGCGCGTTCTGCGATCGCCTGGAGATCGAGAAACCGATCGTGATGGGAGAATCGTTTGGCGGGATGGTCGCGATGTCCTATGCGACGCGCCATCCGGACCATCCCGGCAAGCTGATCCTCTCCAGCACGGCCGCGAAGATGCGGCCCGACCGCTCTCTGGATGTGTTTGAGCGGCTCGGCGGCGGCGAGGCGCGCGAGATCGCGCGCAGGTTCTTCGAAGATCCGTCGGACGCCGCAATGATGGAATACGTGCGGAAGTGCCTGCCGCTGTACAGCCGGCGTCCCCGAAGCCCGGAGTGGATGCAGCGATCGATTCAGAACATGGAGCTGACCTCGTTCTTTTTCCGCGGCGAGATCCGGACCTTCGATCTGCTCCCGGCGCTCGGCCGCATCCGATGTCCCACGTTGATTGCGGCGGGGGACATGGATCCGATCACGCCGATTCAAAACTCCGAGGACATCGCGGCCGCGATTCCCAAAGGCTTCGCGCGCCTGGAGCGCTTTCCCGCCGCGGGCCACGGGGTGCACCATGACGAGCCGGAGCATTTCGCGCGCGTAGTGCGCGAGTTTATCGCCTCCTGACGCCTTTTAGCCTCAACTGCCGCGGGGCGAAGCGCTTTCGGCACTAGGACTCGCGACCCGGCGGAGATAGAGTTCGAACCGATGCGTTGCGGTTCGTGCGGCACGGAAAACCCTGCGGGGATGAAGTTCTGCGGCAACTGCGCCGCGCCGTTGCGGCTGGTCTGCCCGAAGTGCGGATTCGAAAATCCCGGGGGTTTCAAATTCTGCGGGCAGTGCGCTGCCGCCCTCGCTCAGCCGCCGCAACCGCGTTCGCGCCCCCGCCTCGCTCATCCGCAGCCCTCCATTCCCGACCCTGCCGCAGCGCTCGAGGGAGAGCGGAAGACCGTCACCGCGCTCTTCGCCGACATCAAGGGCTCGATGGAGCTGATGGAGGATCTCGATCCTGAAGAGGCGCGCGCGATCGTGGATCCGGCGATCGCGCGGATGGTCGATGCGGTGCGCTACTACGACGGCTACGTGGTTCAATCGACCGGGGACGGCGTGTTCGCGCTGTTCGGAGCGCCGCACGCCCAGGAGGACCATCCCCAGCGCGCCCTCTATGCCGCCCTCAAGATGCAGGACGAGATGCGCCGGTATGCGGCCGCTTTGCGAGGTGCCGGACGTCCGCCGATCGAGATCCGGATCGGTGTGAACACGGGAGAAGCCGTCGTCCGCTCCATCGCCACCGGCGACGGCGGTGCCGAATACACGCCCATCGGCCATGCCGTCGGACTGGCGGCGCGGATGCAGACCCTCGCCCCATCCGGATCGATCGTGATTCCCGCGGACACGGCGAAAGTCGTCGCCGGTTACTTCGAACTCAAGCCGCTCGGACCCGCCCGCATCAAGGGCGCAAGCGATCCCATCGAGGTGCTCGAAGTCGCGGGACTCGGCCCCCTCCGCACGAGGCTCCATCGCTCGGCAAGCCGCGGGTTGTCGAGGTTCGTCGGGCGGACGGCGGAGATCGAGCAGATGAAGCGGCTTGCGGAGCTTGCCCGCGCGGGCCGCGGCCAGATCGTCGCCGCGGTGGCGGAAGCCGGCGTCGGCAAGTCCCGACTGTTCCTCGAGTTCAAGCAGATGCAGCCGGCCGAATGGCTGGTCCTCGAGGCTTTCTCGGTCTCGCACGGGCGCGCCAGCGTCTATCATCCGGTGATCGATCTCCTCAATGGTTACTTCCGGATCGCCGATTCGGACGACGAACGCGTGCGCCGCGAGAAAATCACCGGCCGCGTCCTCGCCCTCGATCGTTCGCTCGAGGACATCCTTCCCTATCTCGCCGCGCTGATGGGAATCGACGCGAGCGCGCCCACAGAACGGCCGCGCGATCGGGCCGAATGGATGGAGGAATACGGGCGGTTCTGGGAGCAAAGTCTCGAGCGCCTGCAGGCGCTGGCGAGCGGCCGCAGCCTTGCGCTCGAAGGGATGGATCAGGCGATCCATCGCGCGCGCACCCGCGACGCTATCAAGCGGCTGATGCTCCGCGAGAGCATCAACCAGCCCCTCATGATCATCTTCGAGGATCTGCACTGGATTGACGATGAATCGCGAGCGGTCCTGGATGCGCTGGCGGATTCGATCGGCACCGCGCGGATACTGCTGATGGTGAACTACCGCCCCGAATTCCACCATCAGTGGGGCAACAAAACCTACTACACGCAATTGCGGCTCGACCCTTTGGGGCCGGAAACGGCCGGCGAGCTGCTCGCCGGTCTGCTCGGCGATGGGCCGGAGCTCGGTCCGCTCAAGGAGATGGTGATAAAGCGCACCGAGGGCAATCCCTTCTTCATCGAGGAGATGGTGCAGGCGCTGTTCGACGATGGAGCGCTGGTGCGAAACGGTTCGGTTCGCCTCATCAAGCCGCTTGCGTCGATTCGAGTGCCGCCGACGGTCAAGGGAATCATCGCCGCGCGCATTGACCGGCTACCTCCCGCGGAAAAGGAACTGCTGCAGATGCTCGCGGTGCTGGGCAAGGAGTTCCCGCTCGCGCTGGTGCGCCATGTGTCAGGGCGCGGCAACGACGAACTCGTGCCGCGGCTGATGAATCTGCAGCTCGGCGAGTTCATCTACGAGCAGCCCGCCGTGCCCGAGCCCAACTACACCTTCAAGCACGCCCTTACCCAGGAAGTCGCGTATGATTCGATTCTCGGCGATCGCCGCCGCGCGATTCACGAGCGCGCCGCCGCCGGAATCGAGGCGATCTTTCCCGGCCAGCTCGAGGATCATCTCGACGAGCTCGCGGTCCATTACAGTCGAAGCGGCAACTCCGCAAAAGCCGTCGATTTCCTCGCGCGCGCGGCGGAGCGCGCCCGCGTTCGCTCGGCCTACGAAGAGGCGCTCCGGCATCTCGATACCGCAATCGAACTCCTCATGACCCTTCCCGACAGCCGCGAGCGGGCGCTGCGCGAGGCCGAGCTGCGCGTCGCGTACGGACAGGTCTGCATCCCCATCCGCGGCTTCGCCTCCCCGGAACTGGAGCGGCATACGGCGCGAACCCGGGAGCTGGTCGCGCGGCTCGGCGAATCATTCGAGGTGTTGCCGCTGCTGTTCGCGATCGCGCGGGTGGATTTTTCCAGGGGATGTTTCCGGACCACGGCCGCGATGTGCCGGCAGATCCTCGCGATTGCTGAGAGCGCGGGAGTGGAATCCGAAATTGCAAACGCCCACGCGCTGCTCGCCGGAACCGAGATGTGGCGCGGCAACTTCGCCGCCGCCCGCGATCACTTCGAACCCGCGATGGCGATCTACGAGGCCGACCTCGACCGATATCTGCCGATGTCGGGCGCGACCGTTATCCCGAGCGGATGCGATTTCGCATGGACCAAGTGGGTGTTGGGGTTCCCGGATCAGGCCAAGCGGCTCATCGAGCACGTCGAGGATCTCGCCCGCAGGCTCAACCGCCCCTACAGCACGGCCTTCGCCCTGCAGTTCGCGATCGCGATCGACGATCTGCGCGGCGACTTCAGCCAGGTCCGCGTCCGCTCCGAGGCGCTCATCGAGCTGGCAAAGGAGCATGGCTATCCGCATTGGCTCGCTTCGGGACGCCTCTCGCTCGGCGCTCTGATCGTGGGCGCGGAGGATTACGATCGCGGGATCGCGATGATGCGATCGGGAATCGATGACACCCGCAGGTTCGGAACGATTCCCGTCTATCGCTACGGACTGGTGCTGATGGCGGCAACGATGCTGCTCGCCGGGAATATCGACGAAGGGATGCGGGCGCTCGATGAAGCGGTCGAGGGGACCGAACAGGACGATCAACGCTTCCAGGAGGCGGAGATCCTGCGTCTTAGGGGTGAGTTCATGCGCGCGCGCAACGACGAACGCGCCGCCACCGAATACTTCCATCGCGCGATCGACCTCGCACGCGCGCAGAGCGCGCGCTCATGGGAGCTGCGCGCCGCCACCAGCCTCGCCCGGATGCTTGCGTCGCAGGACCGGGCGCGCGAGGCCCGCGAGGTTCTCGCCCCGGTCGTGGGATGGTTCACCGAAGGATTCTCGACCGGCGATCTCAGGGAAGCCCGCGCGCTTCTGGCGCGGATCGGTGAGTAGCGTGCGCCGAGGCGCCCTAGCTAGGGCACCCGGCGAAAATGATCGGCCATCCGCTTGAAAAACCCCGCCCTTGCGACCGCCGCCTGGGTTACGACCGGAACCGTGTCGATGGTCTTTCCGTCCTCGGTGATGACGAGTTGGCCGACTTTTGCTCCCTTTGCGATCGGCGCGCTCAGGTAGCGGGCATCCGCCGTCCACGCGGCGCCGATTTTGCCTTCCTCGCCCTTGCCGACCGTGACCCAGGTCTCGTGCGCGGGCGCGATCGCGACTCTGTCCGCTATTCCATAGAAGACCGGCATCGATGAGGGCATCACCTTGCCCGGGTCGGGCCTTGCGGTGGCGAAGGTGCGGAAGCCCCAGTCGATCAATTTCTCGGTTTCGACCCGCCGCTTTTCCGAACTCGGCGTCCCCATCACCGCCGAGACCAGCCGCATGCCGTTCGAGCGAGCCGAGGCGACCAGATGATATCCCGACTCCTGGACATGCCCGGTTTTGATTCCATCCACCCGCGAATCGTAGAAGAGCAGGGTGTTGAAGTTGGGCTGTTTGATGCGGTCGAACGTGAACTCCTTGGCTCCCGTGTAGGTCAGCGCCTCGGGATGGTTGATCAGCAGGGCGCGGCCCAGCCTGACCATGTCGGCCGCGGTCGTGTATTCGCCCTCTGCCGGAAGGCCGTCGGGGTTCGTGAAGTTGGTTTCCGCGAGTCCCAGTTCCTTCGCCTTCGCGTTCATCTGGGCGGTGAAGCCTTCGCTGCTGCCGCCGAGATACTCGGCCAGCGCAACCGCCGCATCGTTCCCCGACGACACCATCAAGCCGTAAAGCAGGTCCTTTACGGCAACCTGCTGTCCGACGCCAAGAAACATGCGCGAGACGCTTTGATCCATCGAAAGCCGCCATGCCTTCTCGCTGATCGGCATCAGGGTGTCGAGGGCGATCCGCTTCTGCGCCAGCGCATCGAGAACCAGGTAGAAGGTCATGATCTTGGCCAGGCTCGCCGGCTGCATCCGCTCATGCTCGTTGAAGGCGTAGAGCAGCGCGCCGGTCTTCTCGTCGATCATCATCGCCGAACGCGCGTCGAGTGCGAACGGAGCGGGACGATCGCCGAACACGCGTATTCCGGAGAGATCGGGAGCGGGCGCCGATGCTTTTGCCGATGGAGGATTGGCGCCTCGCGCTCCGGCTCTCGCCGCGGACGCCGGCTGTGATGCGCCGATCGCGGTCAGGAGAAGAATTCCGGCAACCAGGCCTCGATTGGAGAAAAGTCCGACACGCATTTCTCTCCGCTCCACCTCCGCCAATTCGACCCTACGCAGGCGGCCTCGCGACCGCAAGACGCGCCGCATCTGCCGCAAGCCCCGGCCAGGCCATATTCCCTTTGCGCCGCGTTGCGAATAAATCAGATACTCACACCGCATGGATATCTCCGTCATCCTGCCCGTCGTCAATGAGCGCGAGAACCTCGAAGTCCTCATCCCGCGCCTGAGCCGCCTGCTTGGCCAGATGAAGCTTGCATTCGAGGTGATCGTGGTGGACGGAGGCTCAACCGACGGCACGCGCGAGGCGGCCGCGGCGCTGGGGGCGCGAGTGGTCGGCGAGCGCGGCAAGGGCTATGCCGCCGCGCTGCGCACCGGGTTCGAGGAGGCGCGCGGCGATTGGGTGCTCACCCTGGATGCGGACCTCTCGCACGATCCCGACTTCGTGGCCAAGATGTGGCGGGCGCGCGACCGCGGCGACATCGTGATCGCCTCCCGCTATGCACGCGGCGGCGTCGCCTACACCTCGGGCTTTCGCAGGTTTCTGAGCTGGATGCTCAATGCGTTCCTGCGCAGGCTGCTGTCGCTTCCGGTCCGCGACCTGTCGAGCGGCTACCGCCTTTACCGGCGCGCCGCGCTCGAAGGATTGGAACTGCGGTCAACCAACTTCGAGGTGCTGGAGGAGATCCTGGTCCGGCTTTACGCTAGGGGTTACGCGGTGGTCGAGGTGCCGTTCACCTACTTCCCCAGGGAAGCGGGCCGCTCGCACGTCCGCCTCATCCGCTTCGGCATCGATCAGGTGAGATCTGCGGCGCGGATGTGGAAGCTGCGCAATTCGCTCGAATCGGCCGACTACGACGAGCGCGCCTACTACAGCATCATCCCGGTCCAGCGCTACTGGCAGCGCCGCCGCCATCACATCACCGTCTCATGGGCGCGCGGCACGGGACGGATCCTCGATGCCGGGTGCGGTTCGAGCCTGATCATCCAGAGCCTGAACAACGCGGTCGGGATGGAGTTCAGCTTCGGCAAGCTGCGCTTTCTGCGCCGCCACGGAATTCCGCTCGCTCGGGGATCGGCATTCGCATTGCCCTTCAAGGATTCGAGCTTCGACTGCGTGATCAGCTCCCAGGTGATCGAGCATATTCCCTACGACGAGGTGCTGTTCGCCGAGATGCGACGGGTCCTCAAGCCGGGCGGCGTCCTGATCCTGGGAACCCCGGACTACTCCACCATCGGATGGCGCATCATCGAGCCGCTCTACGGATTGCTTCTTCCGGGCGGCTACGCCGACGAGCACATCACCCACTACACGCGCGAAAAACTGACGGAAATCCTTGCGCGCCACGGCTTTGCGGTCGAGGAAGTCGCCTACGTGGTCCGCAGCGAACTTATCATGCGATGCCGCAGGCTGGAGCGCCGCGATCAGGAGCGGTCAAATGCGCACGTCCGGCAGTCAAGCGCGGCTTGATCGCGCCAGTGACAAAGTGTTATTGCTGTGGCCCGTCGGGGCCCTGCTCGTTGCGGCCCTGGCTATCGGAGGATGCGCAGCACAGGCGACGGGCGGAACCTCCGCCGGTTCCGAAGCGCCGGGCGGATGCCGGATCGACACGGCCCGGATATGCGCGGATTCGCTTGGCGCAGGCACCCTCGAACCGCCTCCTCCCCACGCGGGTTACACCACCACGCAGTCGGTGATGCCCGACACGGCGCGGGTCTCGATTCCGAACGGCCCCACGCTTCAGGTCATGTGCTACTACGACCAGCGTCACAAATCGCTCGATCGAAGCGACTGGACCGCGTCGGGCGCGATCGATGCCGCCGCGGCGGCGTTTCTCAAAAGCAAAAACTACTGCGCCGCGCCCTGAGACTTCGGGTTACGAAGCAGTTCGCGCGCGGCTGCGCGAAAGGGTCGTCCCAATGAAACGGATCGGCGGTTGGATGGCTGCGTTCGCGATGCTGGCTCTCCTTTTCGGATGCGCGTCGGAGAAGGGCGTTCAGGGAGGCGGGACCAGCGCTTCCCCCGCCTGCAATATCGACGCGAAGGCCGTCTGTCAGACAGTTCGCAACCAACCGGTCGTCAGCACCCAGACCGGAATCCTCGAGGACCAGACCAGCAGGGAACAGAACTCGTTGAGGACCGGAGATGAGTTTCTCCAGTATACGCTCGAAAGCGGCAACAGCGTGACCGTGCAATGCTACATCAACACCCACACCAATGCCGTCATCTATGCGAGGGCGTCCACCACCAAGCCGCTTTCGGCCCAGGATGCCGAACTGCTGCGTTCGCAGGGACTGTGCACCCAATGAATCGGCGATGAACCGCGAAAGCTTTCAGGCAAAGGCTATCGTCTGGATTCTCAGCGCGCTGTGCGCGGGCGGATGCGGCGCCGGCCGGCCTCAAGCCGCAACTCCCGCGGCTGCCGCCGCCGAAGTCAAGACGGCGAGCCTCTCCGATTCCGTACGCGCGGGACTCGAACGGGCCAACTGGTACCGCACGATGGCGGGTTTGCCGCCGATTGTTCACGACCCCGCGCACGACGATGCCGACTTCAAGCATGCGCGCTACGTGGTCAAGAACGACATCAAGGCGGTTGACTTCGATGCGGGTGAAAAGGGTGTTCAGTCGACCGGAATGCAGCTCGCCGCCAGCCGCGAAAACCCGGACAATCAGTGGTACACCAACGAAGGCGCCAACGCCGCCTATTGGTCATGGACCGTGCGCGGCACAAGCATTCCCTCGGATCTCTCCGGGATGGTGGATGTCGCGATGGCATCGCCGTTCAGCGCCCTGACCATCCTCAATCCACAGGCCGCCTCCATGAGCGAAGGGCAGTTCTGCGAACAGGGGCGATGCGCAATCACGATATCCTATGAGGCGGGCCTCGACCTCGATGAATATCTTCGTCTGTACGAGGCGGGTCGGGATATTCGGCAGTTCAACCGCGCCCTCGGAAAATTGCCTTTTACCGCCGGCCGCCTTATCAAACCTCTCGAATTTCCGCCGCCGAACTCGACGATGCCCCGGCTTGTGTTCAGCCGCCCCGAATGGCCGGACATCCAGCAGACCTGCCGCGGCTACAAGTTTCCCCTGGGACAGCCGATAATCCTCGAACCAGGCCAGGGTGCGACTTCGATGGATCCCGTTCATCCATCGTCATATTCGGTTTTCGATGGCGACCGCGAGATTCAGGCGTGCCTCGTGGACGCAACCACCTTCCATGGCGCCGACGAGCTGCAGACGAACTGGGGGCGCAACATGCTCTTCAGGCTTGGAGCGGCCGTTCTCGTTCCGAGCGAGCCGCTCGCCTACGGCCATAAGTACAGGGTCGCGATGAAGGTTGACGGGACGGACTACGCCTGGAGCTTCGCGGTCGCGCCGGAGGAGAGGGTGGTCCGAACGCCGGATTTGCCGCCGTTCGTAACCGCCGCGCGATAGTTCGCCTTTTCCGCCTGAATTCGTCTTTGCAACTTCCCGCGGTACGCTGATAGTTAGGCGAGGGGAGGAACCCATCATGCCCCGGATCAAAGTCCGCGATATCGAGCTTCATTACGACGTGTACGGGTCGGGCGAGCCGCTCCTGATGATCATGGGTCTGGGCGCGAGCTCCGCCGCATGGGACCCGGAACTGGTCGAGGCGCTTGCCGGATCTTTCCGCACCATCACGTTCGACAATCGCGGCACCGGTCAGAGCGACAAGCCCGACGCGCCATATTCAATCGAGATGTTTGCCGATGACGCCGCGGGAGTGCTCGATGCGCTCGACATCCGGCGCGCACACATTTTCGGCGTGTCGATGGGCGGGATGATCGCGCAGGAATTCGGGCTCCGTCATCCGGGGCGCACCGCGACGCTGACGCTGGGATGCACCACCGCCGGCGGGGCTCATTCGGTTCCCCCTCCGCCCGAATCTCTCAAGATCCTGACCGCCCCGCGCGAGGGAGTGCCTCCGGACGAGATCATTCGGCGCGGATGGCCGCTATCATTCACTCCCGAATACATCAGGGCCCATCGGGCGGAGCTGGAGGCGCGCATCCCGCGTCTTCTCGAGCATCCCACGCCGCCGTTCGCCTTCAAGCGCCAGCTCGAGGGGACCTACACGCTCAAAACCTGGGATCGACTCCCGAACATCAAGGCGCGGACACTCGTGATCACCGGCGCGGAGGATGTGCTGATTCCGGCGCGAAACTCGGAACTGCTCGCCGAGCGAATTCCCGCGGCGCGCCTGCATATCATTCCCGGCGTCGGTCACGGTTTCACCACCGAGGCGCGCGATGAATTCCTCAAAGTGTTCGTACCCTTCGTCAAGTCCAGCCCCATCGGTGCGTAGGGGCGGGCCGGAGGAAATCGCGCAGGGATCAGCGCTTGCGCGGTTTGGTCCCGCGGTTTAATTCCACCCTCGTGGCGTCATTCCTTGACTTCGCGGCCGTCTGCCAGCAACTCGGCCAGACGCAAAGCCGCCTGCAGATGGCGGAGACGGTCGGGACCTTCCTTGCCGCGCTGCCGGTCGAAGAGGCGGAGATCGCCGCGCGCTTCATGGTCGGCCGCGCGCTTGAACAGGGCGAGGAAAAACGCCTTCAAATCAGCGGAAGAGCCATCTGGAAAATAGTCGCCGAGATGACCGGTTCCTCCGACCAGGGCGAGGATATCTTTGCCGCCGCCGAGGACTTCGGCGAGGCGATCGAGATGATGCTGCGGATGAGGCCGGCGGAGCCGGAACCTTCCCTGACCGTCGCCGAAGTCGATCGCGTCTTTCATGAAATCGCCGCGATCGAGGGACGCCATGCGCGCAGGCGCAAGCTCGAGGAGCTGCGCGGGCTGTTCGAACGATGCACTTCGCTCGAAGGCAAGTACCTCGCGAAAATCCTGATCCGCGAGATGCGGCATGGCGTGAGCGAGGGGATGATGATCGAGGCGATTGCACGGATGGCGAATCTCCCCGTCGCCGAAATCCGGCGCATCCACATGCTCGAAGCCGACCTCGGCCGCACCGTCAGGGTTCTGCGCGAAGGAGGAGGCGGGGAGGGCGTGCGGCGCGAACCTCGCCCAGGCGAGCGCGCGGTCAAGCCGCTTAAGCCGATGCTCGCGCAGCCGGCGGACGATGTCGCGGATGCGTTCGCGATGCTGGGGAACGAGATCGCATTTGAGCACAAATTCGACGGCGCCCGCGTGCAAATTCATCGCGTCGCCGGCGCCACGCGGATCTTCTCGCGCCGGATGAACGAGATAACGGCAAGCCTGCCCGAGGTGGTCGAGATAAGCGCGCGGCTGGGCGCGCGCGAGGCAATTCTCGACGGCGAAGTGATCGCCGTGGATGCTCAGGGACGCCCGCTCGCCTTCCAGGACCTGATGCGCCGGTTCGGCCGCGTCAAGAACATCGAAGAAAGCCGCGCCGAACGCCCCCTGAGACTCCATCTCTTCGACCTCCTTGCGGTTGACGGCAGCCTCACCATCGACCGCCCTTACTCCGAGCGGATTGAGATGCTCGAAGAACTCGCCCGGGAAGCGGGGATGCAGACCGTAACCAGGATCGTCAAGCCTTCCCTGCCGGAGGCCGAGAAGTTCTTTCGCGATGCCATCGCGGCAGGCTACGAGGGCGTGGTTGCGAAGTCGCTCACGAGCGCCTACATGCCCGGCGTGCGCGGGCGCGGATGGGTCAAGCTCAAGCACGCGCGCACGCTCGATCTCGTGATCGTCGCTGCCGATTGGGGCTACGGAAGACGCCACGGATGGCTCTCCAACTACCATCTGGCCGCGCGTGACGAACGCACCGGCGGATACAGCCAGATCGGCAAGACCTTCAAGGGGCTCACCGACGATCAGTTTCGCGAGATCACGGAGCGGCTTCTTGCCCTCAAGCTCGGCGAGGCGCACGGCACCGTGACCGTCCGCCCCGAGGTCGTTGTCGAGGTCGCTTACAACGACATCCAGCGCAGCCCGCAGTACGAATCGGGGATGGCGCTCAGGTTCGCAAGGATCGTCAGAATCCGCGACGACAAGAGTCCGGCTGAAGCCGACACAATCGAAACCGTGGCGCGGGACTTCGAGGCCCAGATGCTCCAGCCGATGGCTTCGAAGGACTGAAGCCGCTCGACATCGACGCCGCAGGACGCGGGCGGCTGTTCAGGCTGCGTCGCTCGATCGAGAGGAAAAGGCGGCGCGTTGCGCGCGGAAGGGTCGGAAGAAATCAGTGATGGTTCAGGTACTGGGGCTCGTGCGCATCGTGCAGCGCCATCGCGATCGCCTCGATTTCCGATTCGCCGAAGTCCTCGAAGGCGAACGTCTCGATCGATTGACTTTCGATCCTTTCGTAAACGTCGCAACACCAGCAGTTGGGGCCGAGCTGTCTGGTCCTCAGCACGAAGGTGCTGCCACCCACCACTTCCACCCGCTCCATAAAGGGTACCTCCGCAGTGAAAGTGTCATGGTCGATGGCGGCCGTGACATTAAAAAAATAGCACTAAATCAACAGTTCGGCTAATGATTTTTACCGGAAAACGCCTAATCTTCGGGCGATTTCGGGATTAGCACGGCTATCTCCCGAGCTTGACCATCGAGGCCCAATCGGTCAGCGCCTCGGTCGTGCTCCGAAACGCTATCGTTTCCCACGGGATCTCCTCGGGAGCGAAATAGCGCACCTCGACCGCCTCGGGAGTCGTTCGCGGCTCGCCGCCACCCGGTCGCGCAAGATAGGCGACCACCTGCGCGTTGGAGTTTGCCGGATCGGTGTAGATGCCGAGCACGCGCTCGATTTCAGGACGGATTCCGACTTCTTCCACGGTCTCGCGCACGGCGGCGTCGAGCGCGCGCTCGGCGAATTCCACGAATCCCCCCGGAAAGGTCCATTTGCCCATCGATGGTTCGAACCCGCGCCTGAGCAGGAGCACGCGGCCGTTGTCTATCACCAGGCATCCCACGACCAGTTTCGGCGAAGCGAAAAAAACGAAACCGCATCGCGCGCACACCGGATGTTCGTTGCCGTCGGGAAGAACCGGCCGCGGTTCCATCTCCGCGCCGCACAGCGCGCAGAACCGCACCTCGCGGGGAAAGCGATGCTGGACGTGATGGTTCGCGTGAACGGGTTCCTTCGCCATCGCGCGACTCCGCTTTTCTTCAGGTGGTCAGCCGGCGAACCGCCGCTTCTCCGATCAAGAGTATCATCGCCGCGATGATCAGGTAGCGATCGAACGACTCGCGGCGCTCCAGAACGGGACGCGACAGGCCGATCTCGGAAGTCGCCGGATTCAGCCTTCCGCCCGTTGCGGACGCAAGCCGTTCCAGCAAGCCATAGTTCGGTTCCGGCCGCGGCAGCTCCGCCAGCACCGCCGGGCTCACCGTGTAGGCGAGCGGCGGGAACGTGGGAGTCCTGCCGCCCGAAGGACCGCGCAATGTGATGTAGTAGGTCCCCGGAGTCGGAGCATCTATCGATCCCGAAAACTCGCCCGGCACGAGTTGCGACAGCGTGGTCTCGTAATGCGTGTCGTGCGGGCCCGAGGCGCTCACGCCAAGAACCCCCTTGGCGAAGTCCGCGGAGTAGTCGTTGAGCTTGATGCGTATGCGGCCGCCCTGGTAGCCGAGTTCAACATCGAACTTCTGCGCGGTCACGGTTTCCGGCGTCAGCCAGTTGAACAGCCGATCCCACAACGGCCCGAACACGTTCGATTTCACCCAACTTCCTGACCATCGCCCGCTCGCGTCCGTGGTAACCGCGAGCGTCTTGCCCGCGCCGTACTTCCAGCTCGCGATCAACGGCTCCTTGCGGTCGCCGCGGTCGACATACGCGCTCAGGTCGGCGGTGGGCTTGATCTGTGTGGAAACGTACCCCTTGAGCGGCGGCAACTGCTTGCCCGCCAGATCCTTGAGGACGGGGTCCGGGCTCACGGTGTGGGGCGTGAAGTCCTTCGCCTCCTGCATCGTGGTCTGTCCGCTGTGCCGCTTGAAATCCGACACGAACAGTTCGGGGAGATTCTTGGGGCTGTCGGTCTGATAGAACGCGCCGCCGCCGTACTGGCTTATCGATTGAAGCAGCGTGAGGTTGGCTTCACTGCCGACCGCGATCGCCGAGATGGTAGCGCCGCCCTCGCGATGCATTCGCGAGACGATGTCGTAGTACATCGAGGGCGTTCCTCCGGTTTCACCGTCGGTCAGGATGACAACGTGCTGGAGCTGAGCCCCGCTGCTCGCCAGCATCCGCTCCGCTTCCTGCAGCGCGGGAAGGAGATAGGTCGTGCCGTGCGCGGCTAGCCGATTGATCATCTGGTCAAGGTAGGGGCGGCTTTTGGCCACGCTTTCCAGCGGCACCACCACGAACGGCTGGGAGTCGAAACCGATCACGGCGATCAGGTCGGAATCCTTGAGCGTCTTGCCGACGGTTTCGGCGGCGGCCTTGGCGTAGGCGAGCTTGTCGCCCCGGCCCATCGAGCCAGATTTGTCGATCACGAGCACCAGCGCGCGTTTTAGTTCCTTGCGCTCGGGCGGCTTCATGACGACCGGCATCGCGTTGGCCACCGGACTCGTCTGCCACTGTCCGAGCCCGAAGCTCTCGTCGCCGCCCACCATCGCGAGCGATCCGCCCCGTTCGACATAGGACACGAGCGCGTTCTGCGCGGACGCCGAGAAGCGCTCGACCGGCACATTGTTGAGGAACACCGCGTCGTAACCCGCCAGGCTCCCGCTCCACTGGCCTGAAGACACCGGCACCACCGATGCCTCAAATCCTCGCCTCTGCGCCACGGTCTGCAGATAGGCGGCATCCTTGGCCGAGTCGGTCAGGATGAGAACCTTGCGTTGCGCGCCCACTCCGACCCATCCCTGCAGCGAATCATCCTCGGGATAACGGTCGAGTCCGGTGTCGTCCGCCTTGAACACCGCGCGATAGGAAGCGAGTCCTGTCGATTCGTTGCGCACCGGAAAATCGAAGCGTTCGGCGCCGTGAACGAGCGTGACCTTGCGCTCGCTCACGAGCGCATCGCCGCGGTAAACCGAGATCGTTCCCGTGACCGGGCGCGGATTGAAATTGTCGAGCGTGACGCCGAGCGCGAACGGCTCCGCCTTCTCGAGCGCCGGCGGCAGCGTCAGCGCCGTCATCGCCACATTCGGAATCGATGTCGCCCCGGGGGGAGTGAAAATATCCAGGCGGATTCGCGCGGCGTAAAGCGCATTGACGGCCCTGGCCGAGTCGCCCATGTTTTCCCATCCGTCGGTCACCACCACCGCGGGACCGCCTTCCGCCTCGGGATCGGCGGCCAGCCGGATCAGGGCGGCTTCGATATTCGTGTGCTCGGGACTGCATCCGGCGCACTCCACGGACTCGAATCGGGACTCGACCTCGCCGATGGTCTTGGCGACCGCCGAGGTCGCGAAGATGAATGCCGGGTCGCCCGGGCGGAGTTTTAGCTGGTTCTTGAGAAGGTCCACCGTCCACGCGCGCATTTCCGGAGTGATGCTGGCGGAGCTGTCGACCACCGCGGGTTGAGCCGCGCCTTCCGAGCGCATCACCTTCTGCGGATTCGCGACCGCCGCCACGAACAGCGCGAGCGCAATCGCTCTCATCAGCGGCGCCCATACCCTGATCCATCCGCGGGCGTTGATCAGGCCCCACAGGAGCACGATTCCCGGAACCGCAAGAAGGTAGAGCGCGGCAGGCCGCGCCAGCGAAAGATCACCGATGAACATCCGCGGGTCCATCGCACTAGGCGGCAAGCGCGCCTCGCCTCCTCCGGTACACGATGATCGCTTCGAGAGCGCCGATCGCGATGATCGCGGCGAGCACCCACGCGGCCACCGAAGTCTTCTCGGTCAGTGCGTGATTCGATGGAGGCGCCGATCGCGCCTCTATCTTGAGCGCGGCGGCGTTCTGGAAGTCGGAAACCGCCGGATTGTCCAGGTTCACGGCTCGCGGGGTCGCCGGCACGTCCGGCCCGGAGAGTTCGTAGATCCCCTGCGTCGCAACTTCGGTGAAAAGCGTCCCCGGTTTCGCGGGCACGCGCTTTCCTGAAGGAAGCGTGATGCTCTGGACGCCGGCGGGGACGAGCCACGGCTGCCCCGTATGATATCCGCTTTCGCTGGTTCCGAGCCCCGCGAGATAGCTTAGGATATTCAGAGTCAGCACCGACATCGGGAGATTTCGCCGCCCGAGGTAAGGAAAGGGATTGAAGCCGGTCGCGATATAGCGATGGCCCTGGCGCTCGCCGCGCAACAGCAATCCGCCCGCCTGCCCCGACATGACGGCCGCCATCCACGGGTGCACTCCGAGGAACTCACCCTGTCCGAGCCTCAGCATCCGGAAGTTCACCGAATCGGTGAGCTGGTCGGTGCTGCGCCATCCGGCTATCTGGATGTCCGAGGCGGGCGCTACGGTGAAGTCGAAAACCGGATCTCCGGGCGGCGGCATCACCAGCAGCGAATTGACGCCCGGAATTTCCTTCGGCGCCGAGAACTCGAAAACCGCAAGGTCCGAGTTCCTAAGATCGTCGGGAGCGAAAGCCCCCGGCGCGACGACTTTCACTTCAACGCCCGGAATCGAGTCGAGCCCGTCCGCATCGGCAGGCCTCGGGGTGACGAAAAGAATCGAGACCTTCTTCACCGAGCCGCCGGTCGCGTACGCGACATTGTCGAGCGCGAACGCATCGTCGGGGTTCAAGATTGCCCGGTAGACCCGGGCGGGCGTCAACGCCGGAAATTCGAGCACGCCGGTTTCACCGGCGCCGAGCGTCTCGCGCGCATCGCCAAGCCGCCGCCCGTCGCCCTCGACGATGACTTCCACCTGCCTGCGCTCGGAACTGAAGTTGGAAACGGTGATTCGTGCGTGGAGAGCTTCCTCGCCGAACACCTCGCGCCGCAGGCCAAAGGATCCCAGCGCAAAGTTCGGGATCGCGTCATCGACGAGAATCGCGTCGAGATTGGGCGGCAGGGGAGGTGCGATCGCCTCGCTGCCCGCGAAGATCACCTTGCTGAAGCGGCCTTCGGAGGCCAGCGATCCCATGAGCGCCGCGACCGAGTTGGCATCATTGGGCGCATCGGTCGCCCGGATGCCGCGCATCGCGATTTGCGCCTCGGGTTCCGAATCGAACGGCGGCGCGATGCGATGGGGCGCGGGCGTGGTGACGAAGATCGTCGTCTCGGTCGCCTCGGTAGCCGAAAGCTTGCGCTCGAGCTTCGCGATCGCATCTTCGAATCGCGTGAGCCCGGAATCGAGCTTCGCCTGCATCGCCGCGGAGTTGTCGATCACGACGGCGATCGGGGTGCTTTTTCGAACCAGGTACGGACCCGCCATCGCAAGCACCGCCATCGAAAGTAGGACCACCTCGACCAGGAACATCCAGTCAAGGCGCGGGCGCCCGCCGAAGCGCTCCTTGCGAAGCCCGCGCAGCGCGCGGAATGCAAGGACGCTCGAGACGGTCACGCGCGAGGGGCGTTCGCGGGCCAGATAGGCGAGCACCAGCGCGGGGACGATCGCGAAAAAAACCAATGCTCCCGGATACAGCAGTCCCATGGCTTCAATGCGCCAGGCCCAGCTCGGTCACCGCGCGCAGGAAAAACGACTGAAACTCCTGATCGGTCACGTACAGCGAGTAATGGAGGCCGCGCTTGAGGCAGAACGACCTGATCTCCCGCGTCAGCCGCAGCATCGTCTGCCGGTACTGCTCGCGCTCGCGCGCGCCGATCGCGACGCGCAGCCGCTCGCCCGATTCCGAGTCCACGACCTCGATGTCGCCGTCGAGACCCTGTCCCTTGAGTTCGCGCTCGCCAAGCACCTGCACCGCGGTCAGATCCATCGAGGCGGCCAGGAAAAGTCCCAGCCCCTTCGTCACCGAGTTGAGCATCATCAGGAAGTCGGAAATTACGAAAACCTTGCCCGCCCGCCTGATCGACAGCATCTCCCGCGCCAGCGCCTGCGCGAAATCATACTGTCCTCCCGGCTTTACCTCGCCGAGCTTGCGCGCCAGTTCGACGATTCGATGGCGTCCGTGAACGAAGACGGGTTCGGGATGATCGCCGGCGCCGGCCATGATCCGGATCATCACGCGATCGCCCGAGGCCAGCGCCACGTATGCCAGCGCGAGCGCGATCATCACGGCCTTTTCGAACTTCCGATCCTCCGCCGGATACCGCATCGAGGCGCTGGCGTCGAGAAAGATATACGTCAGCAGGTCCTCTTCTTCCTTGAAGAGCTTGATGTAGTACTTGTCGGTGCGCGCGTAGAGCCCCCAGTCGATATAGCGGAAGTCGTCGCCGGTCGAGTAATGGCGATAGTCGCTGAATTCGAGCGAC
>Ga0070741_10006309_pt1 | contig 25597 bp, 15 predicted proteins | sample Coa_R1_4_FD_66440 | JGI IMG/M metagenome (GOLD analysis project Ga0070741, IMG submission 66440) | Surface soil microbial communities from Centralia Pennsylvania, which are recovering from an underground coalmine fire - Coalmine... | ecosystem: Environmental > Terrestrial > Soil > Unclassified ... | reverse complement strand
ACCCCCACCCCGGACAGCGCTTCGCCGCCAGATACCCATAGCAGGAGCCCAGTGCGGTAATCCCGCACGCTGGGATCTGCGCGGGGGGCCGCCCGCAAGGGCGGTCCCTACCGCGACCGTTACCGCTTAGGCTTGGCGGGATGTCAGCGGGCGGCGATTCCGGAGAGCAGGACGTCGACGACCGATTCGATGAAGTGGTCCGTCATGGGCAGGTGCCCGAGCAGCAGCCGGTGTTGCGCGGCGCCGAAGAACAGGTCGAGCACCACCTCGAAGTCCACCGACGCCGAGATCTCCCCCCGCGCCACCGCACGTTCCAGCATCACGCGGTGCCGCGCGCGCAGCGGCTCGAGGACCCGGTCCCGCCACGCGGCGTGCAGTTCCGGATCGTGCTGCGCGAACCCGATCAGCGAGGCAAGCAGCCGCCCGTTCGGCGTCGTGGTCACCGCCCGCACCCAGGTCCGCAGCGCGGCCAGCAGGTCGCCGCGCAGCGATCCGGTGTCCGGCACCGGCTGCTCCGCGCCTCGGGACATGCTTCGCCCCCGGCCATAAGCCGCGCCTGGGGCATGGCGGGACGTTCAACGGCAACCCGCTGAGCATGACCGCGGGCATCGCCGCGCTGGCGGGGCTCGATGTCGGCCGCGCCGCCGGCCTGGACACAGCGACGACGACCGTGTGCGAGGAACTGAACAGCCTGTTCGCGCGGCGGGATGCCGACTGGTTGGTGCGCCAGGCAGGGTCGCTGTTCCACTTCTGGCCGCACCGGAACCTGCCCGCTTCACCAGGGCAGGCACGCCACCACGTGAGCCGCGCTGTGCTCGCTGACCTGTCGGGGTTCCTGCTGCGGCACGGCGTGGTGATCGCCCCGTCCGGGTTCGGCTGCCTGGCCACCGTGACCACCCCGGCCGACCTGGACTACCTCGTGACCGCTGTCGATGCCTACCTCACCCAGTAGCGGAGCACGCCCATGACCGGCAAACCTGACTCATTAACCCTGCCCGCTCCGCTCGCCGCCCCGCACCTGGCCGGCATCCTGGGCGACGGGCAGAGCGCCCTGGCCGCCCTGCTGCGCCACGACGGCGCGGACGTGTCCGGCTGCGACATCGGCGGCAAACGCGGCAACGAGAAGCAAGGCACGCTCCGCGACCACCTAGCCCAGCTCGGCATCCCTATCAGCGCAGGGCACAACCCCGCGCACCTGCCGGACGGGATGACCGCGCTGGTGTACTCGGCCGCCATCCCAGCGGGGCACGCCGAACTGGACGCGGCTCGCCGCCTTGGCGTCCCGGTGCTGCGCCGCCACCAGGCGCTCAGCCTGTACGCGAGCCTGTTCGGCCAGGTGGTCGCGGTCGCGGGCGGGGCCGGCAAGACCAGCACTAGTGCCGTGCTCGCCGCCATCCTCACCGCCGGGTCATGGCATCCGACCGTCTACTTGGGAGCACGCAGCCCGAACCTGGAAGACCGTAATTACCGGCACGGCCAGCGTCGGCTGCTGATCGCGGAGGCCGACGAGTACCGGGACGCCTTCCTGGACCTGCCGCGCAACGTCGGCATCCTCGGGCCGGTCATGGACTATGACCACCGCGACTACTTCGGCCCCGGCCGACCCGTCACCGAGTCCTTCACTGCCTTCGCTGTCGGTCTGGACCTAGCCGTGGCCGATGCCGACAGCCCCGCCGCGCTCCAGGCCGCCCGCGCCGCGCGGTCGGTCATCAGCGTCGGTACCAGCCCGGACGCCGGCTACCGCATCACGAACATCCAGCCCGCCCAAGATAGCTGGCGGATCGAAGACCGGCACGGGCACACCGTCCTGGACCTGCACGCGCCGCACCGCGGCCCGGCCCTGCACCTGAACGCCTCCCGCGCCGCCATCACCGCCCTGGAACTCGGCGTCCCCGCCCAGGCCATCCAAGAGGGCATCAGCAGCTACCGAGGAGTATCGCGCCGCATGGAGCTGCGGCACAGCCGCAGCGGCGTACTGATGCTCGACGACTACGCCCACAACCCCGCCCAGATCACCGCGCTGGCCCGCGCGCTGCGCGGCTACTACCCCGGCCGTCGGCTGATCGCGGTCTTCGAGCCGCGCCAGCACCGCCGCACCGTCATGTTCACCGCCGAGTTCGGCCAGTCGCTCGCCGCGTTCGACGCGTGCCTGCTGCTGCCCATCTCACCCGGCCTGGGCGACGAGCAGTACGGCCAGCACGCCAGCCTCGCCTTGCTCGCCGGCGCGGCCGTCAGCCACGGCCAGCTCCAGGTGGTGACCTGCGCCGGGTATGACGACGCCGCCCAGACGCTGGCCGGGATGACCCGGGCCGGGGATGTGGTGGTCAGCTTCGGCACCGGCAGCCCCTACCTGGTGCTAGACCGGGTAGCCGCCGCTGCCAGCGCGGCGTCCTAGCCTAGCCGGGCTGTCAGCGGCGAGGTGACGGTCGTCCACACATCACCGGCCCCTACCGTCCCGATCACGGTCGGCTGCCCGGCCGAGGCCAACTCCGCGACCGCTGTCACGACGTCAGAGGGTTCTGACGCTGCCAGGACATCAACGCCTTGGCTGCGCAGCGCCGTCCGGAGCCGGGCAGCAAGCTGGGTCGGCTCGGCCGGGTCATCCAGCTCCCGGCCCGCGTACACATCCAGCACCGCCACCTGCTCCGGGGCACGCAGCACGCGCACGAAGTCATCGAACAACGCCAGGGTGCGGGTCAGCGTGTGCGGCTGGAACACGAGGATCAGGCGCCGATCCGGGTAGCGCTGCCGCAGCCCGTCGATGAACGCGGCTACCGCCACCGGGTGATGAGCGTAGTCATCGACCACCGCGGCCTGCGGCGTGCTCAGCCGCACCTCGAACCGGCGGCGCGCACCCGCGTAGCCCTCCAGCGCGGTCGCGATCGCACCGGCCGGGCAGCCCAGCGCACGGGCGGCCAGGAACGCCGCCGTGGCGTTCAGCACGTTATGCCGCCCCGGCAGTCCCACCCGCAGCCGCACCCGGTCATATGCCGCGCCGGCAACGGTGAACGCACTTCCAGAGTCGGACAGGCCGGCCAGCTCGACGCGCACCGCGTTGTGCGGCCCGAGCCCGTAGGTGATGATCCGGTCATGCACCCGGGCCACCGCCTGGACACCGGCCGAGTCCCCGCACGCGAACACCTGCGCGCCGGGCGGGGTATGGACCAGCAGCTCGCTGAACGCCTTTTCCACCGCATCTTGCGAGGGGTAGTAGTCCGGGTGGTCGAAGTCGATGTTCGTGATCACGAGCTGCGCGAACCGGTCGGCGTACTCCAAGAACGCGCCCCGGTACTCATCAGCCTCCAGCACGAACGGACTGCCCGGCGTGTACCGCACGTTGCCGCGACCGCCCTGCATCGGCGCACCCACCAGGTACGACACCGGCAGCCCCGCCTCTTCGGCCGCCATCGCGACCATCGCCGTGGTGGTCGTCTTCCCGTGCGTCCCCGCCACCCCGCACACCTCGGTCCTGGCCAGGAACCGGCTCAGCGCCTGCGGATACGTCGAGACGGGGATACCGCGCCGCCGGGCCTCGGCAAGCTCCGGGTTATCCGCCCTGAACGCGACCGAATGGATCACCTGGTCCACCCCGTCGAGGTGTTCCGGCGAATATCCCTGGTAGACCTTGATCTGCGGGAACTGGTCCAGAAGCTCGCCCGCCAGGATCGTGCGCGACTCCTCCGACCCCGACACCACCGCACCAGCCTGCGCCAAGATCACCGCCAGTGCCGACGTGCCGATACCCCCGATCCCGACCACGTGCACCCGCTCAGACATGCCACGCAGTGTAGTCAGTCGGCTGGACCGCTAACCCGGAATACAGCCATTCACCCTCGGGCTGTCGGTGGATGACCCAGGCATACGAGGATACTGGTTGGAAGAGTCGCCAACGGTGACTCTTCCAACCACACCACATGCCAGGTGGCAGTCGGTGTCACTGTATTTGGCCGGCGGCGCGGTCCCATGCAACCGAAGAGGCGACCGTGGTGACCGGTCAAACGCGCTATCAGTGCGTTTGACCGGGTGGCGGCGGGCAGCACGACGCGAGCTGGCCATTTCTCTATTTCCGTGCCATGCGACCCAGGATCGAACGGCGACCATTGGCCACAGGCGGCTTATGAACAACCTGGCGCAGGCGGTGGAGTTGATCATGAATACCGCCAAAATTAGCGAACCGGGCGCGTAACCTGCCTTTCTCGCCGAGGTCCACTCAACACTCGGTATGCCTAACTCTGACACCACAGGTATCGATTCGATCTGCTTGGATGCGAAATGCCCGCGGCCCTGGAAGGATTCCCTTCAGCGTCCGCGATACGAAGAGATGGGCATTGATGGGTGGGGCGGCACACCGATGGCAGGGCTGGAAGTCGGACTTCCCTTGGGAGGAGGACGCCCTCCGGCATATCAGGGAGCAGATGCCCGAGGCGGAACCGTACCGGGCCTGGCAGACGTTCACGTTCACCGCTGGCACCGGGCACGTACGCGAGGTCGACCTATTCATAGCCACCCCAGGTGGATTGTTCCTTATCGAAATCAAGAGCCATCCTGGTCGTGCCACGAACAATGGCGCTACCTGGCTTTTCCGTGACGAACGGACCCGGACGCTCGAGAACCCGCTGCATTTCACCGACCTGAAGGCGAAAGAACTTGCGGGCCAGCTCAAGCAAGCAGCCAGGGCGCTCAACATCAGGCACCGGATTCCGCGCATCGAGGCCGCGGTCTTCCTCTCCGCCCCGAACTTGCGCTGTGACCTGGACGATTTCCAGCAGGTCCGTGTCTACGGCCGCGACGGGCTGACCGGGCAGACCAAGCTTCCCGGTATCTGGCACGGCTTGCTGAACCAGCCGCCGCGCAGCGAGCAGAACAGGGTGACGCCAGCCCTGTCCAGGGAGCTCGACAAGCTGCTGCGCAAGGTCGGGATCCAGCGTCAGCACCAGCACGGGAAGGTCGGCCCGTACGAGCTGGAGCCGCGCGCCTTCGGCACCGGCCCGACCTGGGAGGACTACCTCGCCAGCAACCCCGCACTGCCCGATGACCAGGTCCGCAGGGTCCGCATCTACCTGTCCGAGCTGGGCGCCACCAAGGAGGTGCGCGAGTCGACCCGCCGCGCGGCGCGACGGGAGTACCTGGCGCTCCAGGGAATCTCCCACGACGGCATCGTCCGGGCCGAGCAGTACAGCGACGAGCACGACGCCGGCCCGGCCGTCGTCTTCCGGCACGGCAAGAACTGGCAGCGGCTGGACCAGTTCATGGCGGCGCACGACGGTGACCTGCCGGTCGAGACGCGGGTGGAGATGGTCCGCCAGCTCGCCGAGGCCGTCGACCACGCGCACCGCCGCCACCTGTATCACCGGGCGCTCGCGGCCCGCTGCGTATACGTGGAGCTGGACGGCCGGTACCCGCGGCTGCGGATCTGCGACTGGCAGGTCGCGGCCAGGCCCGCGCACGGCACGTCGGTCACGGCGGTCGGCCCGGGCTCCAGCGGTCCGGGCGTCGTCTCGCTGGCCGCGCACATCGAGCGCTCGGCCGGGCCGTACCTGGCGCCGGAGTTCGGCAGCCCCGACGCGCCGCCCACCCAGCTCGACGTGTTCGGTCTTGGCGCGCTAAGCTACCTGATCCTCACCGGCCAGCCGCCCGCGGACAGCCGTGCCGCGCTGGCCCAGCGGCTCGCCGCCGAGCGCGCGCTCACCCCGGCGGCCGAGGGCCTCACCGCCGTGATGGACCGGCTGATCCGCGGCGCCACCGCGGTACAGCCCGCCGACCGCACCGAGTCGGTCCGGGATTTCCTCAAAGACCTCGACGACGTCGAAGACGAGCTCACCGCGCCGGAGCCGGCCGAGGAGCCGGACCCGCTGACGGCGGGCAAGGGCACGGTCGTCGGGAGCTGGACCGTGCAGCGGGTGCTCGGCAAGGGCTCCACCGCGCGGGCCCTGCTGGCCGACAAGGGTGGCGAGCGGCAGGTCCTCAAGGTGGCCCTCAGCGCCTCCGCCGCGCAGCGGCTCATCTGGGAGGCGGCCACGCTGCGGAAGCTGACCGACTCCCGGATCGTGAGGCTGATCGACGGACCGTTCGAGGTGGCCGGGCGGACGGTGATTGTCCTGGACCGCGCGGGCGAGCGCACGCTCGCCGATGAGATCCGCCAGCAGGGGCCGCTGAGCATCGGTGAGCTGGAGAAGCTGGGGGAGGACCTGCTGCATGCGGTGCTCTACCTGGAGGAGGAGAAGATCTGGCACCGCGACATCAAGCCGGACAACCTCGCGCTGCGCGAGGTGCCCCGCAAGGGGCGCCGCTTGGTCTTGTTCGACTTCTCGCTGGCCGGCGTCCCGGACAGCGAGACCGGCGTGGGTACCTCGGTCTACCTGGACCCGTTCCTCGGCACCGGCAACCGGCAGCGCTATGACCAGGCCGCCGAGCGCTACGCCGTCGCGGTGACCCTGCATGAGATGGCCAGCGGCGAGCTGCCCTCCTGGGGGGACGGCCTGGTCGAGGCGAGCATGCTCGACCCGTCGGAGCAGCTGCCGCACCAGGCCGAGGACTCCTTCGACCCGGTGCTGCGCGACCGGCTGGTGGAGTTCTTCGGTCGCGCGCTGCACCGCGACGCCGCCCGGCGGTTCGGCTCGCTCAAGGAGATGACCAGGGCCTGGACTGACGTCTTCCGCGGCCTGGACGAGGCGCCGCCGCTCACCACCCGGCACACGATCACGCTGGATGACAGCGCCGAGCCGGACGAGGCGCGCGACGCCGCCGCCAAGGCGGCCACCGCGGACACTCCGCTGGCCGCCGCGGGCCTGACCGCCCGTGCGCTGTCCATCGCGCAGCAGCAGCTCGGCGTGACCACCGTCGGCGAGCTGCTCCGGGTCCAGCCCAAGCGGATCATGCAGCTCCGCGGCATCGGCATCATCCCCCGCAACGAGCTGGTGCGCCGGGCCGGCCAATGGCGCCGTCAGCTCGGCCTGACCGAGATCACCGGCATTCCAGACAAGACGGCTGATAAGGGACAGCCCTCGGATCAGCGGTCCCGCACCGCGACGCCACCGGGCGGGAACGGCACACCGGAGGCACTGGTCACCGGGAGCCTGGACGAGGTCGCCGGGCAGCTCATCCCCGGATCCGGACATGGCGACGCCGAGATAGGGGCCATGCGGTCGATCCTCGGCCTGCCGGACGCGCAGGGCCACCCGTCGCCCGTCGCGCCCTGGGCGGCCCAGCGGGACATCGAGCGCACGACCGGGCGCGGGCAGGAGGAAGTCTCCGGCCTGCTGTCCCGGCTCCGCGAGCGCTGGGCCAAGTCTGTCCCGGCCGTGACCGCTGTCCGCGAGGACGTTGCCGCCATCCTCGGCGAGCACGGCCGGGTGCTCGCCGCCAGCCAGATCGCCGCCGCACTGCTCATGCGCCGCGGCTCGGACCTGGCGGACCCCTCGGACCGGCTCAACCTGGCCGCCGTTTGCACCCGCGCCGCGATCGACACCGAGACCCGACTGGAGCACCCCCGCCTCGCCACGCGGCGCGAGGGCGACCGCGTGCTCGTCGCCCTCGCCCCCGCGGCGGAAGACCTGATCGGCTACGCGCTCCAGCTCGGGAAGCGAGCCGACGAGCTTGCCTCCCGTGACCCGTTGCCCAGCGTGACGGTGACGCTGGGCGAATTGCGGGCCATCCGGCCCCCGGGAGCGCCGTTGTCCGACACCGACCTGGTCGCCCTGGCCGCCGCGGCCTCGGCGAACACCGCGGTGACGGGCCGCCTAGAGCTGTATCCCCGCGACCTGTCACCCGAACGCGCGCTGAAGCTGTCTCAGGTCGTCAGCTACCTGTCCGCCCGGCACGGGCTATCACCCGGAGGACTGCGCGACCGGGTCCTCACCCGCTTCCCCGACCTGGCGGCCCTGCCGGACGCGCCCAGGCTGCGGGACATCCTGCGCCGCCTGAAATACGACGTGCAGGTGATCAACGGCCGGTACGTGATCCCGGCCGACACTCAGGCCAGCGGATCAAGCCCCAAGCCGCGCACCGGGACGGAAACCAGGTATAGCACCTCGGCCCGCGAGGTATGGCTACGCCTGGACCAGGCCAGGCAGCGCGGCGGCTTCGTCGCCATAAAGGCATGGGTAAGCACGGCGGCGCAGGTCACCGTGGCCATCGCCCAGCTCGACGGCGTTACCCCGGTCAACGTCGGCGCGGAGTTCGTCGCCGCCCTGCACGCGATCGTCGACGAGCAGGGCAAGCCCCGTTGGCGCACGGTGCTCGAAGCCGACTACGCCGCCGTCGCCCCCAGCGCCCGGGTCGGCTTCGCCCGCCTGGTCGAGGAGGCATGGCGGCGGCTCGACGAGCGGATACGTTCAGCCGACGGGGTCGTCTTCCTGCACGACGCCACCCCGCTGGCCCGGTACACCGGCGGCGACGAGCTCCTGGCCCGCCTGGCCGGCTCCGCGCGCCGCGCCGGCGAGTCCCCGCACGGCCTGTGGCTGCTCTGCCCGATGCGCCAGGACCTGCAACTCCCGCCCCGGCTCGACGGGCTCACGGTCGGCGTCATCCCGGGCGATACCGAGCAGCTCGTCGTGCCGTCCACCTTCGCCACGTCCGCCGGAGCCAGGAGAGCGTCATGATCGACCGCACCGCGCTGCTGCGGGACCTGAAGCCGCAGCTCCGTTCTTTCGAAGACGACCTGCGCCGGCGCAGCGCCGACGTCCCCGAGTTCGCCGAGACCCTCCACCTGGAGTGGGAGGACGCCAGGCAGTCCAACCGCACCGCGGCCGGCTACGACACGTGGCTTGATGACCGGGTCACCCAGTCCGCGGTGGCCTGGATCCTCGCCACCGTCTTTACACGCTTTTGCGAGGACAACGGTCTCATCGACCTGCCCGTCCTGTCCGGCCCCGGCGAACGCCTGGCCATAGCCGCCGAACGCCAGCAGGAGTTCTTCGCCCAGCACCCGTCCAAGACCGACCGCGACTGGATCCTCCAGGGCATCGAGGCCCTGTCGGTCTCCAGGGTCGCCGCCGCCCTGTTCGACGAGGCCCACAACCCCATGTGGACGATCACCCCCTCCCACGAGGCCGCCAAGGCCCTGCTGGCCTTCTGGCGCCGCCGCGCCGAAACCGGCCAGACCGTGCATGACTTCACCGAACCCGACTGGAACACCCGCTTCCTCGGCGACCTCTACCAGGACCTGTCCCAGCACGCCAAGAAGACCTACGCCCTCCTCCAGACCCCCGAGTTCGTCGAGGAGTTCATCCTCGACTACACCCTCACCCCGGCGATCGAGGAGTTCGGCCTGACCCCCGACCCTCCCGAGGCCCGCCCCGACCTCCCCAGCCTCCTGCGCGTCATCGACCCCACCTGCGGCTCCGGCCACTTCCTCCTCGGCACCTTCCATCGCCTCCTGGACCAGTGGGAGAAAAAAGCCCCCGACGCCGACCGTTGGGAGCAGATCTCCCGCGCCCTGGCCTCAGTCCACGGCGTAGACAAGAACCCCTTCGCCGCTGCCGTAGCCCGCTTCCGCCTCCTCATCGCCGCCATGAAAGCCGCCAACGAAAAACGCCTGGCCTACGCCCGCGATTTTCCGATCAACGTAGCGGTAGGCGACTCCCTCCTGCACGGCCGAGGCGCACCGGGCATCCAATTTGAGTTCAGCCTTCAGAACAACTCTGGCCGCCTAATGCACACATACGTCACCGAAGACATCGATGACTACAGCAAATCCGTCGATATGCTCGGCATCGGCAGCTACCACGTAGTCGTAGGAAATCCACCATACGTCACTGTTAAGGATAAGAAAGAAAATGCGAATTATCGAGCGTATCCAAGCTGCCACCGAGAGTATCAGCTAACGGTACCATTCGCAGAGCGATTCTTTCTGCTGGCAAGGCCTAGCGCACTTGACAGGCGCGGAGCCGGTTACATTGGCCAGATAACGTCTAATGCGTTCATGAAGCGTGAGTTCGGCAAGAAATTGATCGAGGAATTCTTCCGTGGTCCAAGCGCCGACCTCACTCATGTCATCGACACATCCGGTGCTTACATTCCTGGTCACGGCACTCCGACCGTCATTCTGATCGGACGGCGTCGCCTTGCACGGAAAGAGTCAACGATCCGTGTTGCCCTTGGAATTAGAGGCGAGCCGAAGCAACCAGAAGTGCCAGCTAAGGGAAATGTCTGGCAGGCGATTGTTAGCCAGATAGGCCACGCCCCTAGTGAGAGTGAGTGGATAAGTGTTGCGAATCTTCAACGCGATCGACTGTGGGCACATCCCTGGAGCCTAAGCGGCGGTGGCGCCAGCGAGCTTCTGGCGCGTATCAAGGAACAAGGCACATTGAAGCTGATGAGCAAGGTCTCGGCTGTTGGGTTCGCTGCGCTCTCAGGAGAAGACGATTCATTCTTCTTGCCCGATGAGGCGAGCTCCAAGCGTATGAGAATAGAGCATACGCTCCCGATGGTGACAGGCGATGTGGTCCGTGACTATAATCTCGAACCAGGTACGATCACCGTCTGGCCGTATGATGAAAAATTCGAACCTTATGAGCCAGAGCAAATTCCTGCCACGATGAAGTTCCTCTGGCCTGATCGGCATCTACTGCAAAAAAGGAAGCGTTTTGGGGTAATTGTTGAGACGATTCCCGGCTTTAAATGGTATTGGTATCGCGAACTTTACTCGTCGCGTCTACTAACGCCTATGACTGTCGTATTCGCCTTCGTTGCGACACATAATCATTTTGTGCTGGATCGGGGCGGGAAGGTCTTCAAGCAGAGTGCTCCGGTGATCAAGTTGCCGGAGTCGGCGAGCGAGGATGATCATCTCGCGCTTCTTGGGGTGCTCAACAGCTCGACTGCCTGCTTCTGGCTCAAGCAAGTTTGTCACGACAAGGGGAACCGTGGCGAAGGCGGAGGTATTACCAGCGCTGGCTGGGAGCGTTTCTACGAGTTCACCGGGACCAAGCTGGAGCAGTTTCCGCTTCCGGTGGATCTGCCGCTCAAGGCCGGACGGGAACTGGATGAACTGGCGCGGCGGTTGGGCGCTGTGGAGCCGTCGGCGGTGTGTGCGGCAGGCGTTCCGACGCGAGAGCGGCTTGATGCCGCGCGGGTGGAGCATGAGCACATCTGGGGCCGGATGATCGCGCGTCAGGAAGAACTGGACTGGGATGTTTACCGGCGTTACGGGCTGCTCGTAGCCGCCGAGGCTGCCGGGCTGATGGCGGATCCGGTGAGCGTTCCGGAGCTGAAGCTAGGGGAACGAGCCTTCGAGATCGTGCTGGCGCGGCGGATGGCTGCGGGCGAGATCGAGACTCAGTGGTTCAAGCGGCATCGGTCCACGCCGATTACCGAGATACCCGCGCACTGGCCCGAGGCGTACGAGGCGGTGGTGGCCAGGCGGATCGAGGCGATCGGGAGTCGGCGGGATATCGCGCTGATCGAGCGGCCTGAGTGCAAGCGGCGGTGGCAGTCCGAGCCGTGGGAGGTAAAGGAGCGCGCCGCGCTCACGGCCTGGCTGCTGGACCGGTGCGAGGACCGCGGGCTGTGGTTTGCGGCCGATGAGTGGGGGCGGGAGCAGGCGCGGCCGGTGACCGTCAGCCGGCTGGCGGACCGGTTGCGGGCCGACAACGACGTGGTGTCGGTGGCCCGGCTGCTCGACGGGCCGGATGCCGATCTCGTGGACGTGCTGACCAGGATCATCGCTGATCAGCATGTGCCGTACCTGGCTCAGCTTCGCTACACCCCTACCGGGATGCGGAAGCGTGGCGAGTGGGAGAAGACCTGGGCCAAGCAGCGGGAAGAGGACGCGGAAGGCACCCAGCTCAGGATCGACGTGCCGCCGGAGTACAAGAAGGAAGACTTTCTCAAGGGCTCGTTTTGGAGTCAGCGCGGGAAGCTGGATGTGCCGAAGGAACGGTTCATTTCCTATCCGCTGGCCAGCCCAGACGGTGATGACTCGCTATTGCTCGGCTGGGCCGGATGGGATCACCGGGAGCAGGCGCACGCCCTCATGACGCTGATCGAGGACCGTTTTTCCCAAGATGGCTGGGACAAGGACAAGCTGACGCCGTTGATCGCGGGGCTGGCCGAGGTGATGCCCTGGGTGCGGCAGTGGCACGCGGAGGCCGATCCGGATTCCGGCATCAACGTCGCGGAGGCGTATGACGCTTACCTCGAAGACCAAAGAATAAGGCACGGCTTTTCCGAGGAAGACCTGCGCACGTGGTCACCGCCGACTGTCGGCCAGCGGCGCGGGCGCAGGCGGAAAAGCGAGGGGGTGTGATGACGACGCTACTGCGTGACCTGATCGAGATTCCGGACCGGGTGCTGGCCGGGGATTTCGTGCTGGCCCTATCTAAGGGGATCGGCGAGAAGTCGACCATCGAGCAGTACGTGGTCACCGAGCAGTTGGCCGGGGAATTCGACCGGGCGCTCGGGATTATCCAGACCGCGGTGGAGACGTCGAGTTCGCGGGCCAGCTACCTGGACGGTTCTTTCGGGTCCGGCAAGAGCCATTTCATGGCGATCCTGTACGCGATCCTGCGCGGCGATCCGGACGCCCGGGGGAAGAAGGGCCTGGCCGACGTGGTCGCCACGCACGACTCGTGGCTGCGCGGCCGGAAGTTCCTGCTGGTCCCGTATCACCTGCCGGACGCCGTCACGCTGGACTCCGCGATCCTCGGCGGCTACGTCGCGCACGTGCAGAAGCTGCACCCCGACGCGGTGCTGCCCGCCGTGTACGTGGACGACGACCTGCTCAGCGACGCGCGCGAGCAGCGGGCCCGGCTCGGCGACGAGGACTTCATCGCGGAGCTGCCCACTGGAGACGACGAGTGGGGGACACCGGGCTGGAACCCGGCGCTGCTCGACGCCGCGTTCGCCGCACCGCCGGGCGACTCGGAACGGCGGCGGCTGGTCGGTGACCTGCTCACTGGGCCGTTCCGCCGGTACGCGCGCGCGGTGCGCGGCGACGCCGAGTCCTATATCCCGTTGGACCTGGGGCTTTCGGTGATCAGCGCGCACGCCAAGCAGGTGCTCGGGTACGACGCGGTGGTGCTGCTGCTGGACGAGCTAGTGCTGTGGCTGGCCGGGTATCTCGGCGATCAGGTCCGGGTCAGCCGCGAGGCGCAGAAGGTGTCGAAGCTGGTCGAGTCGGCCGAGCGCGAACGGCCCGCCCCGATCATCAGCTTCGTGCCGCGCCAGCGAGACCTGCGGGACCTGGTCGGCCGGGACACGCCGGGGGCCGTGGTCACCAGCTTGTTCGACACGCTGAAGTACTGGGACGGCCGGTTCGACCGCATCCCGCTTGACGACCGCAACCTCCCTGCGATCGTGCAGGAGCGGCTGCTGCGGCCGAAGGACGACGCCGCCAGGGCCGCGTTGGACGAGGCGTTCGGCCAGACCGCCAATGTCCGATCCGAGGTGTGGGAAACGCTCCTCGACGTGCAGGGCGAGAAGGCCGACCGGGCGGCGTTCCGCGCGACGTACCCGTTCAGCCCCGCGTTCCTGCACGCGATGGTCGACATTTCCGGGGCCTTGCAGCGGGAGCGGACCGCCCTGAAGCTGATGCAGCAGCTCCTGGTCGACTACCGGGACACGCTGCCGGTGGGGCAGCTGATGCCGATCGGCGCGATCTTCGACGTGCTAGCCGTCGGCGCCGACCGGCCGTTCACCGACAAGCTGCGCGAGGAGTTCGAGCAGGCGAAGCGGTTCTACTTCAACCAGATCAGGCCGTTCCTGCTGGAGCGGCACGGGCTGACCGAGCAGCAGGCCGGCGAACTGGGGCCGCGGCACGCGTTCCGCGCCGACGACTTGGTCGCGAAGACGCTGCTGCTCGCCGCGCTGGTGCCGAACGTGCCCGCGCTGCGCGGGCTGACCGCCAGCCGGCTGGCTGCCCTGAACCACGGCTCGATCGTGGCCATGCTGCCCAACCAGGAACGGCGCACGGTCGCCAAGACCCTGCGGGACCTGGCCCGTAAGTTCGGCGAGTTCCGGGTCTCCGACGACGAGGACCCGCGGGTGGATCTGGCCCTGATCGGCATCGACACCGACGGGATCCTGCGCCAGGCCCGGTACGTCGATGACTCCGCCGCCCGGCGCCGGGAGATCAGGGACCTGCTCTGGGAGGAAATGGACGTCACCGACAGCGGTGAGCTTGTCACCGCGATCGGCATCGTCTGGCGCGGCACCACGCGCCGGGTGGAGCTCGTCTTCGGCAATGTCAGGGACGAGGATTCGCTGCCGTGGCGGCAGTTCGAGCCGAACGAGCCCGGCGCGATCCGGATCATCACCGATTACCCGTTCGACGAGGGGAACCACTCCCCGGCCGAGGACGCGAACCGGGTCAAGCGACTGCCGGCCCAGCTCGACGGCGTGGCCACGCTGGTCTGGCTGCCGCACTTCCTGTCCGCGCGGCGGCTCGATGACCTCAGCGACCTGATCGTGATCTCACACGTGCTGCGGCCGGGGGTGCTTGACGACCTGACGCCCAACCTGACCACGGAAGACCGGCACCACGCCCGGCTCCAGCTCGACAGCAGGCGGGCCGCGCTCACCGCCCGGCTGCGTGACGCGATCAAGCGGGCCTACGGGGTCGCTAGCGCTGAGGACGAGGACCTGGGCGCGCGCACCGATACCCACGTGCTCAGCCTCGACACAGGAGTGGAGCCGAGGCCCCAGGTAGGGCAGGGCCTCGGTACCGCGCTGCGCGGCCTGTGCTACCAGCTCCTCGATTACCGCTATCCGCGGCATCCGGACTTCGACCCGCAGGGCCGCCGGCAGGCGGTCAAGGCCATCGAGCTGACCACGGTGCTCCGGGCGGTCGAGCAGGGGGCGCAGAACCCGGTCGGCCGCCACGAGCCGCCCCAGGCCGACCGGCCGGTCCTCAAGCGGATCGCCAACCCGCTGGGGCTCGGGGTCATGCATGAGGCGGCGTTCGTCCTGCAAGACGACTGGAAGCAGCTTCTCGACCGGAAGGTAGCCGGGCGCGGCGAGGTGACCGTCACTCAGCTCCGCGGCTGGGTGGAGGATGAACGGTCCGGCTTGCCGCAATCCGTCCAGGATCTCGTCATCGCCTGCTATGCGATCCAGGCCGACCGGGCGTGGGCCCGGCCAGCCGGGACGGTGATGGCCCCGCCGGAACTGGCCGCGATCCGCCCGGAATTCGTGCTGCGCAGCCAGGAGCAGCCCAGCCAGGAGGAGTTCGACACGGCGTCCAGGCGCGCCGAGGGCATCTTCGGCGTGGCCCGCCAGCCGGTGCGCAGCAACCGGGCCAGCAACGCGATCGCCCGGGGTGTCCGGCAGCGGGCGGGCGACCTGCTCACCGCGGCCGAGGCGCTGACCGAGGCGCTGGAGATGCACGCGCGTACGCTGGGCCTGGACGATTCCTCGCCACGGTTCGCGACCGCGCGTGCCCTTTCCGGCCTGCTCAACCAGCTCGCGGGAACCACCGAGTCCACGGCGCTGATACGAGCACTGGCGGCGGCCGGCCTCCCGCGCGAGAACGCGATCTACCGCGCGCATCTGGACAACGCCCGGACGGTGACGACGGGGATCAACGCCACCCGCTGGCAGGTGCTGGACCGCCTGGCGACTGTCACCGACGGCGAGAACGCCGCCGCTGCCGGGACGCTGCTGGGTGAGCTGCGTTCCGCCGCGCGCCACGACGAGCATGAGGTGGGGCTGGCCGAGACGCTGCGGCAGGTCGAGCAGCGGGCCACGGCCCTGTTCCTCGACGCGGCGGCGAAGCGGTCGACTGTCCCGTCCCTCGACGTGGCAGCGGAGCCGGAGCCGAAGCCGGAGAATCCGGAACTGGGCCCGGTGGTGCAGGTCCGGCGGGCACGCGGAGCCAACGTCCTTCACGTCGTCGAGGAGATCTGCACGGCGGCGGATGCGAGCCCGGACGACGAGTTCGAGATCACCTGGCGGGTCGTGCCCCGGTGAGTACAACGCAAAACCCCGTCGTCAACGGCACGGTCCCGGCGGCGAACCGGACCGTGGTAGCGGCCGAGCTGCGCCGGGCGGTCGAGCGGCAGGACCGCAGGCGGGACGCCCGGAACCTCCCGGCCGGGCCTGTCCGCGTGCTGCTGCTGCGGGCCGCGCCCGAATGGCTGGACGAGCCAGACCTCACCGTATCGGGCGTGGCGGGCCACGACGGAGCGGTCACGGCGACCGTGGCGGGATGCCCGACGGTGCTCGCCGTGCTCGATGCGCTCGCCCGTCGGCCGGGCGACGGGTACCTGGTCATCCTCACCCCCTGCGACGATGACGAGCTCGGCGATTCGGTGCTCGCGCAGGTGATCGCGAACCAGGTGCACACGATCAGCCGGTGGGACCTGGTGCTGGACGCGTTCGGTGCCAGGCGGCGCGGCCCGGGGCTGAGCGGCCGGGAGCAGCCATGGCTGGCCGGGGCGCTGCTCGATGCTCAGCCGACGGCCGGCTGGGGCAAGGTGAGCGGGCCGGTGCTCACGCTCGACTTCGCGGTGAACCGGCTGGTGGGTCTCCGGTTCGGGATCAGCGACGGCCGGGATGACGCGGTCATGGACGCGGCGGCCCTGCTGGAATGGACCAGGAACGAGTTCCGGGTGGCCTCGTTCAAACGGCTCTCCGCAGACGAACGCGTCGGACTGACCGACTGGCTGCGGGAGTCGGTCGGGCCGGTCGCCTGGGTGGTGTTCGCCCTGCTTGAGCACGCCGAGGTCGGCGACGCGGTCCCGCTCGGGCTGGCGCTGCGCGGCCTGGCCGAACCCGGGGCACGGCGTCGCCGGGCCCAGGAGACGGCCCTGGTGCGCGCCGAGGAACGTTTCTTCGGCGGGCATTCGCCTGGCGATAAGGACCTGCGGGAGTTTTCGGAGGCGGCCGAGTCGTTGATCGGCCGGTGGAGCGACGGCCCGCACGCCGAGCTGGCCGGCGAGCTGTGTGTCCGGGCCGAGCACATCCTGGCCGAGCTGGGCGCCGGTGATCTGGCCGCGTCCAGCCAGATCCTGGACGCGGGGTTCGAGGCCAGGCTGGCCGGCCTGGCCGACGTGCTCACCGGCCGGCTGCCCGACCCGCGGCCGATCGACCTGAGCGCGGCCGAGGACGCGCTCGACCTGGCCACCAGCCACATCAGGGCAAAGGCACACGAGCCCGAGTGCGCTGCCGCCGAGGCCGCCGTCAGCCTCGCCCGCTGGCTCGCCGTGCCTCAGACGGTGCCCGGGACGCTGGCCGACAGCGCCATGCGGATGCTGCGGGACTGGGCCTGGGCCGACCGCGCGCTCGCCGTCGTGGCCAGCGGCGGGAACGGGCGCGCGCCGAAAGTGGCTGCCGCTTACGCCAAGCTCGCCGAGACGGTGGTCAAGCGACGGGCCGGGCTGGACCGGCGGTTCGCCCAGAAGCTGGCCGCCTGGACGGAGACCTCATCGAGCACGGACGAGCTGCTGCTGGTGGAGAACGTCCTGGAACGCGTCGCCCGGCCCGTGGCCGAGCGGCGGCTGCCGCTGATCGTCGTGCTGGACGGGATGAGCGCCGCGGTGGGCGGCCAGCTCGCCGAGGACATCGTCGCGCAGCGGCGCTGGGTTGAGGTGGGCCGCCGCGAAGACGGGCGCGAGCCGGTGATCACCGCCGTGCCCTCCATCACGTCGATCTCGCGAACCAGCCTGCTGTGCGGGCAACTGCGTACCGGCGGCCAGGCGGAGGAGCATGCCGGGTTCGCCGCGTTCTGGCGACCGCGCGCCACCCGCCTGTTCCACCAAGGCGACCTGTCCGGTGTGCAGGGGATGGGGCTGAACCTCGCGGTCCGGGACGTCCTTCACGATCCCTCCATCGTCGTCGGGGTCGTCCTCGACACCGTGGACGACGTGCGGCAGTGGCGGCTCACCGGCATCCGGTACCTGGGCGACCTGCTCGACGAGGCGGCGCGGGCCGGGCGGCCGGTCATCCTCACCTCTGCTCACGGGCACTTTCCCGACCGGGGAGCCCCGGTACACGAGGAACGATCCGCGCGCTTCCGCACCGGGACACCTGGACCGGGCGAGCTGACCGTCCGCGGCCCGCGCGTGCTGACCGACGGCGGAGAGGTAGTCGCGGCCTGGGACGAGCAGATCCGCTCCACGCCGCGCAGGGCCGGGTACCACGGCGGTGCCGCCCCATCCGAGGTGGTCGTCCCCGCCCTCGTCTTCATCCCGTCCGAGTCACCCGTCCCGCGCGGCTGGCATGTGCTCGACCCGGTCTGGCATCCGCCCACCTGGTGGAGCACCGCGCTCCCCGACTCGATCACGGCTGAGGTGGCAGAGCCCTCTGGTGATGCCCTGTTCGGGGTGGGTGAGATCCTGCCCCGCCGGCCTGCGGCCGACACTCCATCGGCGCCCGCCCTCGGAGGCCACGTCACTGGATCGGCCCTGTTCGCCGCGCAGCGCAAGCTGGCCAGGAGGCCGCCTGAGGCCGGCCAGGTGGCCAGCCTCATCGATCGGCTCGCCGAAGCCGGCGGCAAGATCCCGGTCACCGTGGCGGCCGAGGCGGTAGCAGAGCCGCCGTTCCGCATGTCCGGTTACCTGGCGCAGGTCGCGCGCCTGCTCAACGTCGACGGCTACGCTGTGATCGGGGTAACCGACCAGGGCAGGACGGTCGAGCTGAACATCGAGCTACTGCGGCAGCAGTTCCTGACGGAGCATCCGTGACCGTCCCGGCCGCGGTCAGCACCGCGCGCCGCCGCGAGGTCATCGACGCGCTGCGGCGCGGCACCGTGCCGCAGGCGGGACTTGACCTGTTCGCGGTCGGGATGGAACGGTTCGAGGCAGCCATCGACGACGAACTGTCCGGGGTCGCCGCGGGACGGTCGACGTTCAAGGCGATCCGCGGTGAGTACGGTTCGGGCAAGACGTTCTTCGCCCGCTGGCTGACCGAGCGGGCCAAGCGGCGCGGCATGGCCGCCGCCGAGATCCAGATCTCCGAGACCGAGACCCCGCTGCACCGCCTGGAGACCGTGTACCGGCGCCTGGCCGAGCAGCTGTCCACCGCCGCCTACCCGCCGAGCGCCCTGCGCGAGATCATCGCCGCCTGGTTCTACACGCTGGAGGAAGACGTCCTCGCCGAAGGGACGATCCAGCCGGACGACGCCGAGGCCCTCACCAGGGGCGTGGACTCGCTGCTTGAGCGCAGGCTCGCCGAGGTGGCCCGGACCATGCCCGCCTTCGCGGCGGCGCTGCGCGCCTACCGGCACGCGACGCTCGCCGGCGACCACGCGACTGCTGAGAGCCTGATTGCCTGGATCGGCGGGCAGCCCAACGTGGCGGCCTCGGCCCGCCGCGCCGCCGGGGTCCGGGGCGACCTTGATCACTTCGCCGCGCTCGGCTTCCTGCAAGGGCTGCTGACGATCCTGCGTGACTCGGGCCATCCAGGGCTGCTCGTGGTCCTCGACGAGATCGAGACCCTGCAGCGGGTGCGCTCAGACGTCCGTGACAAGGGCCTCAACGCGCTGCGGCAGCTCATCGACGACGTGGACTCCGGCCGGTTCCCGGGGCTGTACCTGCTCATCACCGGCACGCCCGCCTTCTATGACGGCCCGCAGGGCGTCTCCCGGCTGACGCCGCTGGCGCAACGCCTCGCGACCGACTTCGGCACCGACGCCAGGTTCGACTCGCCCCGCGCGGTGCAGCTCCGGCTGTCCGGGTTCGACCTGCCCAGGCTGACCCGGCTCGGCATCACGATCCGGGACCTGTACGCGCAGGGCTCCGGCGCGCAGGACCGGATTTCCGCGCTGGTCGACGACGACTATGTCACCGACCTCGCCAAAGGCGTAGCAGGCGAACTGGGCGGCCAGGTGGGGGTGGCTCCCCGGGTGTTCCTGCGCAAGCTCGTCGCCGATGTGCTGGACCGGGTGGCGGAGTTCGATGACTTCGACCCGCGGCAGCACTACAAGCTGACCCTGTCCAGCACCGAGCTGACCGACGTGGAGCGCAACGCGGCGGCGTTCCGCCCCGCGTCGGCCGACGAGGTGGAACTGGACCTGTGACCGAGCTGGCCGGGCTGCATCCCACGCTTGCGCACCATCTGGTCGGCACGCTCGGCTGGACCGAGCTGCGCCCGCTCCAGCAGGCGGCGATCGCCCCGGTCACGGCCGGGCAGGACGTGCTCCTGCTGGCCCCCACGGCGGGCGGCAAGACCGAAGCCGCCGCCTTCCCCGTGCTGTCCCGGATGGCCGCCGAAGGGTGGCACGGGCTGTCGGTGATCTACCTGTGCCCGCTGAAGGCGCTGCTCAACAATCTCTTGCCGCGACTGGAAACCTACGGCGGCTGGACGGGGCGCAGGGTGGCGCTCTGGCACGGCGACACCGCCGGCTCGCGCAGGCGGTCCATGCTTGCCGATCCTCCTGACCTCCTGCTCACCACCCCGGAGTCCCTTGAGTCCATGTTGGTCAGCACCAACGTCGATCACCACAAGCTGTTCGCCGGGCTGCAGGCCGTCATCTTGGACGAGGTGCACGCGTTCGGCTCTGGCGACCGCGGATGGCACCTGCTCGCGGTGCTGGAACGGCTGACCCGGATATGCGGACACCCGCTACAGCGGATCGGGCTGTCCGCCACCGTCGGCAACCCGGAGGAACTGCTGCGCTGGCTGCAAGGCTCGGCGGCAGGGGGAAGGCCCGGCCTGGTCGTCGCCCCGGAACCGGTGACGGTGACACCCGGGGTCGACGTCCAGCTTGACTTCGTGGGGACCGTGGAGAACGCGGCCAAGGTGATCGCCCAGCTATACCGAGGCGAGAAACGCCTGGTGTTCTGCGACTCCAAGCGCCTGGTCGAGATGCTCGGCGCCGACCTTCGGGCGCGCGGTGTGACCACGCACCTGGTGCACGCCTCGCTGTCGCTGGACGAGCGGCGGCGCGCCGAGCAGGCGTTCGCCGAGGGCCGCGACTGCGTCATCGTGTCCACGTCCGCTCTGGAACTCGGCGTCGACGTCGGCGACCTGGACCGGGTTATCCAGGTGAACTCCCCGCCCACGGTCGCGGCCTTCCTGCAACGCCTGGGCCGCAGCGGCCGCCGGCCAGGCACAACGCGGAACTGCCTGTTCCTGGCCCTGGACGAGGACGAACTCCTGTATGCCGCCGGCCTGCTCCTGGCCTGGAGCCGCGGCTTCGTCGAGCAGGTGACCCCGCCGCCGGAGCCGAGGCACATCGTCGCCCAGCAGCTTCTGGCCCTGTGCCTGCAAGAGAAGCGGGTAGGGCAGCTGCTCTGGCCGGACTGGCTGGCCTTGCCCGAGCTGACGCTCTCCGCCCAGCCGATCACCGACTACCTGATCGAGCAGGGCTTCGTGGACCGCGAGGACGGGATGCTGTTCATCGGCCCCGAAGCCGAGCGCCGCTTCGGCCGGCGGCACTTCATGGGCCTGATGGCGGTATTCACCGCCCCGCCGGAATTCACCGTCCTGCATGGCAGGAACGAGCTCGGCCGCGTCGACCCGGTCCTGCTCATCGACGAGGTGCAAGGCCCGAGGCTGCTGCTGCTCGGTGGCCGGAGCTGGCGGGTCACCTGGACCGACTGGAAGCGCCGCCGCTGCTTCGTCGAGCCCGCCGAATCCGGCGGCCGGGCCCGCTGGCTGACCAGCGTCCCAGGAGGCACCTCCTACGAACTGGCCCGCGCCATGCGAGACGTGCTGCTCGGCGCCGACCCGCCGGTCACCCTCACCCGGCGCGCAGCCGGGGCCCTGGCCGGCCTGCGATCGGATGCCATCGGGCGGGCGCGCCCGGGCGGGACGGTCATCAGCGGCAGCGATGACGATCTCCGCTGGTGGACCTGGGCCGGTTACCGTGCCAACGCGACGCTCAAGGCGACCTTGGGAGGCCTCGCCGATGAGTCCGCGCGCGTGGACGACCTCAGCATCCGCCTGCGCCCGGACCTGCGGCCCCCGACATGGTCGGCGGCCGTGAAAGAGCTGCATGACCAGCTCTGCCTGCCAGAGATCGATGACAAGGCCCTGGCCGGGCTGAAATTCTCGGATGCCCTGCCTCGCCATCTAGCCGTCACCACCCTCGCAACCCGCCTCGCCGACCTGGACCATGCCGCCGCCGTGCTAGCCGAGCCTGCCCGTTTCGAACGTCAATAATAGGATGACGTGGCATCGATTGCTATTTGTGCCAGCATGACTACGTAATGTTGCGTCGACGGGTTGTCGTCTCCACTCTCCTCATGGTGGATGTGCGCGCCCCCCTGACCGAACGGCAGCTGGCGATCCTGAAGTGGGTCGAGAGCGGATGCCCCGAGGACGTTCCCGACCTGAACGCCAGTAAGCGGACCGCCAGGGCGCTGGAAGACCGGCGGCTGGTCAAGGTGTCCCGCAAGGACGGCCTGTGGCGGGCCGGTCTTACTACGGCCGGACGTTACTACCTTGATCATGGCGAGCACCCTCCTGCACCATCCCGGGTACTGCGGCCTTTGCCGCTGCCGTCCTTGCCGCGAAAGCGTGCCGCGCCGTCTGCGCCACGCGAACTGAGGCCGAAGCCGCTGCCGGTCACCGAGCAGCTGATCGCCGACTTGATCGCAAGCGGCGGTGAGCTCCGCATCGACAGGGATAAGGACAAGGTCAACTACGAGGCGCGCGTGGGAGCCGCCATCCGGCACGGCAAGGTACCGGAGGGCAAGCTCCTGACCATCGAGAACGACACCCGGCGAGAGTGGATCATCAGGCTGCAGGATCCGCCGGCGTGGATGACGATGATCCTTGATCCGATTCCGGTCCCCGGTCAGCTGCGCAATCCGCACACGGTGCTCAAGCGGCTCCAGGGCGAGGACAGCCTGCCGCTGACTAAGGCAGTTCAGCCGCGGGCTTTCCGGCTCATCCAGGCACTGGGCCGAGGCCGAGCGCCGGGGATACCGGACCCGGTTCAGCCGGCCTGGACAGCAATACGGGCGGAACCGCGGATACTCCGCTGACGAAGGGCATTTCATCGTGGCCGTACAGGGTCACGAGTTCGGTGTCCGGCTCTCACAGGAGATTGACCGGACCCCCCACACGGCGACTCCCGCCCAGGAGCGCCGCGCCGCGCGGGAGACCTGGTTCCGCATTTCTGCCTACGACGAGCAGCCGAGCAAGCGGCTGGCGATCAGCCTTGCCAACGGCCGGCAGTATCGCCAGAGCACCTGGACCGACAGCGACAAGGGTGAGCTGGAGGCCTGGCTGCCGCAGATCCTGCAGGAGATCGAGCTGCGGGCCGGATTCGCCGAACAGCAGCGCCTGGAGCAGGAACGCGAAGCGGCCGAGCGCGAACGTCTGTGGAAAGAGGCGATGAGCAAGGCGGAACGCAGGTACGCCGAGGATCACCGCGCCGGAGTCCTCAAGGAGCAGCTGAAGCGATGGCGGCTGGCTCAGGAGCTGGACACCTACCTCACCGAGCTCCGTTCGGCGGCATCAGCACTGTCTGAGGAGGACGGAGGCAATGCTGAGGCGTGGATCGCCTGGATAGAGCAGTACCGCACGAAGATCGACCCGACCGCTGCGCAGATCGTCATGCCGAAAACGCCCAAACCGCGCTCCGACGACCTGGCTGCCTACCTGCCCCGCGGAATGAACCCGTACGGCCCGAACCAATGGTGACGCGCCGAGAGCCGAAGCCCCGGCCAGCACCCCCGTCTCCGTCCCGGAACAAGCCCGCCAATAAGGCGCTGGTGACCGAAGTCGCGCACGCCGCCCTCCACCGTCACGATCACGCGGCCAGCCAAGAAAGGGCTTCACCGCCCCCCGGCGAGAGCATCCGCAAAGCGAACCCCCGGGCGCTATTGCTGTAGCTGCCCGGGGGTTCGTGATGTGAGGGGTTACCGGTCGTCCTTGCGCGGCATCATGCAGGCCAGGAGCAGCGCGGCTGGCCAGGCGATCGGGATGCAGTTCAAGATCAGCACCAGCTTGATGTTCCCGGCGTGCCTGACCACGGCGACCGCGGTCGGGTAGACGTACAGCGCGGCGAGGCTGGCCACGTACTCGATCCAGGACACCGCGCCGTTCGCGGTCACGGCCGGCCCTGCTCGCCGGGCGGGTCGCCGAGCCGTTCCCGCTGTTCGGCATCGACCTCCACCCACGACGGGTGGCCGCGATCCACGAACACCGGCCTGTCTTGACCCGGTGCCGGCTCGTCGTCGTCCGCTGGCATGTCAGTCGCAGGTGGGAGCAGCAGGTACTCGCCGAGCACCTGTTCCTGGGCGTGGTCCCGCGCGGCGGTGAGGCGGGCGACCTTGGCGAGGTAGCCCTCGCCGTACTGGTCATCACCGGCCAGATGGTCGGCGAGTTCATCGATCCTGCGGGCGATCACCTCGCCGAGCACGGCGAAGAACGCGCCGGGGTCGCGGATCTGCTCGTAGACATCTGTGAGGCAGCCCTCCCACTGGCGCCGGACCAGTTCGCCGTAGTAGTTCAGCGCACTGGGGCTGCTGCTGGCCGTATCCGGTCCGGGCAGGTCTGGGTTCCCGGTCATAGCGACCGCCCCCTGCGCACGCCCGGGGTAGCGGTCCTGCGCACGGCCGGCGCCGGCGTGGCGTCGAGGCGCAGTGCGGGGATGCTGGGCCTGGCCACTGCCGGCGCGGGCCGGCGGATCTCGCTGGAGTCCCGGTAGCACAGCGGGTAGTACAAGTTCCGGGATGCCGTGCCGCGCGGGGCGCGGGCCCGTCCCGCAACACGGAGACGGACTTGTCCATGACACACACCTGCCACTCGTCCGGGCCGCACTGCTGCTCGATGGTCGCTGGCAGCCACGGCCACTTCGACCGGTCGCCTTGTTCTTCCTGCCGGGTGCGGGGATAGCGGACCTCGACCCGGCTGTCGTCGGGGAACCGGCCGTCGTTGTCGTTTTTATGCATCTGCCTAATTCCTTCCTAGACGGCGTTCGCGTGACGGCCGGCCAGATGAGCCTGGACCCGCTGGGCCTTGCCCTGCCCGATGTGGAGTTCGCGCTGGATCTCCCGCAGCGACGGGACGTTGCCCGCCCCGGCGGCGGGGAACGCCTCCTCAGCCGCCGCCAGCAGGCCGGGTGCCCTGGAGTGACGGCGGCGAGCCAGCTCATCAGGCGCATCCGCTGCCGCATCCACGGATGCGATACCCGGCTGCGGGTGCATCCCGGTGTTGCGCCGCATCCAGGTGAGCAGTTCCATGCAGCCGACATAGGCGGCCACCGGCCACACCGACAGCAGCGCGCCCGTCAGGCCCGCATGGAGCCCGTAGCCGACGTTCGCGGCGATCGTGGCGCCGATCCCCGCCAGCAGCATGACCCGCGCCAGCACCGGCACGTCCCGCCCTTGCCGGGAGGCGACCAGCATGGCCGACGACGCGGCGGCGATCAGCCCGTCACCGGCCAGCGGCAGCAGCGCGGCCGAGGCGATGGCCTGCCCGTGGTCACGGGCGAGGGTGTAGATGTGAGAGTAGGAGTCGGAGCCGGCGAACAGGCCGACTGCCAGCACGATCCCGGTGGTCACCCGCCTGGTGGCGGTGTCGTTCGCGCTCTTGGTCACATGTCCGTCCCAGTGGATTTGTGACCTTAAAACATGAATCCTTCCTAGACTTCAGCATCGTGAACGTGGCGCTGCCCAGCATCGAGCGCGAACTCCACCTCGCCCAGGATCAGGTCCAGTGGGTGGTGACGGGCTACGCGATCGCGTTCGGCGGGCTGCTGATCCTC
>Ga0070741_10006308_pt1 | contig 25598 bp, 24 predicted proteins | sample Coa_R1_4_FD_66440 | JGI IMG/M metagenome (GOLD analysis project Ga0070741, IMG submission 66440) | Surface soil microbial communities from Centralia Pennsylvania, which are recovering from an underground coalmine fire - Coalmine... | ecosystem: Environmental > Terrestrial > Soil > Unclassified ... | reverse complement strand
TCTTCCAGATCGAGGTCTGCTCCGCCGGAGCGGCCGGCTGCGACGCCTGCACGGGCATCCCCGCCTCCTGTGCCTTCGGCTTACGCCGGAAGGTGATCTCCTTCTTCCAGATCGAGGTCTCGTCCATCTCAGCTTCCCGCCAGGCGGAGGCCGGAGCCCGCAGAGGCGTAGGCGGCGCCGTCGAGGCCCTCGCGCTTGAGGAGGTCGAGCAGCTGCTCCGGGTAGCTCGAGGCCTCGAGCGCGACGGCCTGGGCGATCAGGCCGCGCTGCACGAGCTCGCACAGCGACTGCTCCATCGTCTGCATGCCGCGGGAGGTGCCGGTCTGCATCACGGAGTAGACCTGCTCCAGCTTCCGCTGGCGGATCATGTTCCGCACGGCGTAGTCGGGGATCAGGATCTCGACGGCGGGGACCCGGCTCCGGCCGTCGGCCGTGGGCAGCAGCGCCTGCGTGACGACGCCCTCGAGCGCGGCGGCGAGCTGGGCCCGCACCTGGCCCTGCTGCTCCGCCGAGAAGACGTCGATGATGCGGTCGATCGTGCTCGCGGCGCCGCGCGTGTGCAGAGTTGCGAACACCAGGTGCCCCGTCTCGGCGGCGGTCAGCGCCGTCGAGATCGTCTCGAGGTCGCGCATCTCGCCGAGGAGGATCACGTCGGGGTCCTGGCGCAGGCCCGCGCGGAGCGCCTCGGCGAATCCGCGCGCGTCGCTACCGATCTCGCGCTGGTTGACGAGGCAGCGCTGGTGCTTGTGCAGGAACTCGATCGGATCCTCGATCGTCAGGATGTGACCCGCCCGCGTCCGGTTGATCTCGTCGATCATCGAGGCGAGCGTCGTCGACTTGCCCGAGCCGGTCGGGCCCGTGACGAGGACGAGTCCGCGCGGCTTGCGCGCCATCTCGTGCAGGCTGGTCGGCAGGCCGAGCTCGTCGAGCGACCGGATCGAGTGCGGGATCAGGCGGAACGCCGCCCCGACGGCGTCGCGCTGGAAGAAGACGTTGACGCGGAAGCGGGCGACGCCGGGGATCGCGTAGGAGATGTCGATCTGCCGCTCGACCTCGAGCCGTTTCTGCTGCTCGGTGGAGAGGATGCGGTAGAGCAGCTGCTGCGTCTCGTGCGCGGTGAGCGCCGGCAGGCCGTCGAGCGGGCTGACGTCGCCGCGAATGCGCACGGCCGGCGGCGACCCCGCGGCCAGGTGGAGGTCGGAGGCGCCGAGCGCCTCCATCTGCGTGAGCAGCTGATCGATCGAGTGAACCGCGTCCATGCCTCGGACGGGCTATCGGCAGCGAGCGCCGGGTCCTTAACGGGACCTTCGGCCCATCTTTCGTCTCCTCACAGGGCTCAAAACGGCCGGCTCGCGTGCCGATCTGACCTGCGATGGCCATCGACGTCGCCTCCTGGCCGTTGCGATCGGCCCGACCGGGCGCGGCGCGGCGTCGGCGCTGGAGCTCCGGGCTCGCGCTCGCCGTCGCAGGCACCACGCTCGGGCTCCTGCTCGCGGTCGTCCCCGCTCCGCGAGACCCCGGATTCCCGGGCCGGTTCGACGGTGCACGAGCCGCCGCCGCGACGCTCCGCGGAGACGCGGTCCGGTCCGACTTCGCGGCCGACTACGTCGGGGCGCGAGCCCTCCTCGACCACCGTGACCCGTACCCGAGGCTCGCCGATGCGTTCCGCGAAGTGGGCCTGGATTGGCAGGTTTTCGCCCGGTCGACCCATCCGCCGACCGCGGAGGTGCTCGCGTTGCCGCTCGCCGGCCTCTCCTGGCAAGCGGCGACCACCGCCTGGGCCTGGATCATGCTGCTCGTCCTCGGGCTCAGCGCCTGGGCGCTCGGCCTTCGGCTTCCGTGGGCGTCGGCCGCGGCGGTTCTCTCCCTGGTCGTCTGGCCGCCCGCAGCCTGGTCGCTCGGTCAGCTCACGCCTCTCTGGCTCCTCGGCGCCGCGCTTGCCTGGCGCTGGCGCGACCGGCCGCTCGCAGCCGGCGCCGCCGTCGGGCTCGCCGCCGTGACGAAGCTGTTTCCGGCGCTGTTGCTCGTGCCGTTCCTCCTCCGCCGCCGGTGGCGTGCCGTCACGGGGTGTGCCGCAGTCGCGGGCCTGACGCTTCTCCCCGCGCTCCTCCTGTACCCGGGCTCGGTGAGCGCCTTCGTGCACGCCGAGCGCGCAGAGAGCCGAAGGCAGGAGCTGCGCGGGGACAACGGGAGCCTCGTCATGAGCGCCTACAAGCATTCCGGCTGGCTCGCAGTGGCCGGAGCGGTGCTCCTCGTCGCCGCCATCGGCGTCCTCGCCGCGAGATCGAGGCGCGGCACGGCCGGCGACGCGGACCTTCATGCCCGCTGGCTCTGGCTTTCGGTAGCCCTGATCCCGCTGGCGTGGATCTACTCCCTCCTCCCCCTCGCACCGGTGATCGCCCGCGGGCTGCTCAGCCGTCGGCTTCCGTCGGCGATGGCCGCGGGCATCGCCTTCGCTCTACCCGTGATCGGGATGCCGTACGGCTATCGGTCGGCGCCGTACATCGCGTTGACCATCGCCTTCGCCGGACTCTCGGTTCTGCTGGCCTCGCGCCCTACCCTGGTCGGCGCGCGACCGTCCACAGTGACAAGCCAAAGGGCAGACGCAGCCGGTCGAGTTCCCTGAGCACCGGGACGAGTTGGTCGAACAGCCGCAGAGGGGTGGACGGAACCTGGGGCTCGCGCATGATCCGCGATGCAACGAACCACCCGACGATGCCGAGCGGGTTCACGTGGCGCAACGTCTTCGCGCGGAATCCCGCCTCCGTCAGCCGCCCCGCGAGCAGTCGTCTCGTGTAGCGGCGCTCGTGCCCGAGCGCCACGTCGATCGACCCGAACGCAGCGGGATGCGCTGGCACGAGCGCGAGCAGCCACCCGCCCGGCTCGAGCAGGTCGTGGATGCTCCGCAAGGCACCGGCGTCGTCGGCGATGTGCTCGAGCACGTTGAAGCAGACGACCGAGTCGAAGCGCTCGCGGCCCAGCGAGTCGAGGTGACCGGCGACGACCTCGACGGAGTCGCGCTGGGCGAAACGGCGGCGCAGGTGCGGGACGAACGCCGGATCCGGCTCGAGCGCGACGACTGTTCGCCCGTCCGCGATCAGGTCGGTGAACGTCCCGATCCCGGCGCCGACGTCGAGCACGCGCGCGCCCAGGTACGGCGCTGCGCGCGTGAGCAGCCACCGGTTGTAGTGCGAGGCGCCCTCCATCCTGCGGAGCGTCTCGCCCTGCTCGGCCGGAAAGACGGGAGCTTCGCCGTCGCTCACGCGCGCAAGCGCTCGGCGACGAGGACCTGCACGGCGCGGAACCCGTCTCGCCATGTGATCTTCTTCCCCTCGTCGTACGTGCGGCCGTAGTAGGCGATCGGCAGCTCGTAGATCCGGAGGCGGCGCTTGCAGACCTTGGCGGTGATCTCCGGCTCGATCGCGAAGTCGTCCTGACGGAGGTCGAGCGACCGGAGCACGTCGGCTCGGAAGACCTTGTAGCCGCTCTCCATGTCCGAGAGCGTCGTGTTGTAGAGGACGTTCGTCAACAGCGAGAGCGCCCGGTTGCCGACGAGATGCCAGAACATGTAGGCGCGCTGAGGCTGCCCGCCCGAGAGGCGCGACCCGAAGACGACGTCCGCGACGCCGCTCTGGATCGGCGCGATCAAGCGGGGGACGTCCGCCGGGTCGTACTCCATGTCGGCGTCCTGGATGACGACGACGTCGCCGTCGACGTGCGGGATCGCCGCCCGGATCGCAGCGCCCTTCCCGCGCTGACGCTGGCGGATCGCCACGACGCCGGGGTGCTCCTGCTGCCAGCGGCCGACGATCGCGGGAGTTGCGTCGGTCGAACCGTCGTCGACGATGATCACCTGCTTGTCGAGCGACAACCGCTCGATCCGCTCGAGGACCGCCTCGATCGTCGCAGCCTCGTTGTAGGCCGGGACGATGAAGGACACGCGCTCGAGCGCGACCGCGACGGGCGCCGGCTCGGCCGGCGCCAGCGACGGTGCGAGAGCCGTCGCGACCTCGAGCGCGGAGGAGCGGGGCGTCATCGCAGCCGGTATCGGATGAGACCGGGCGCGGCTTGAGCCGAGGAGGAGGGATCGCGGCCAGCGGAGCGATCCCCCGATCTAGGGCTGACGAACCTTCCGAAACCCTCCGATACGTGCACGAGCCACCGCAAACCACCCAAAAGGAGCGGCTACATGCTCGAAAAGCTGCATGCACGGCTGAGAAGGAACGAGGGCTTTACGCTCATCGAGCTTCTCGTCGTCATGATCATCATCGGGATCCTGGTCGCGATCGCGATCCCGTCGTACCTCAGCCTTCGCGGTCGCGCGCACAAGAGCGCGGCCGAGTCCGACCTGCGGGCGCTCGTGCCTGACATCGAGTCGTACTACGCCGACAACGGCACGTACTCGGGCATGACGCTGCAGATCCTGCATGACAGCTACGACCAGTCGATCAACCTCGCCTCTGGGGATCCGGTGTACCACCTCGGAGGCGCCTCGACGCTGACCGCCACGGCGTACTGCGTCGACGTGACGGACGGCGACCAGCGGGCGAAGAAAGCCGGCCCGGATGCGCCGATCCAGGCTGGTGACACCACCACCGTCACCCAGTGCACGTAGCCTGGGGCGACTTCTTCCAACTGCACTCGAGGGCGCCGCAAGGCGCCCTCGGTGCTTTCCGGGCCGCGACGAGCAGCAGCGGGCATGTCGAGGCCCGACGTGTCCCCGCGCTCAAGGTCGCTGCTCACGCAGCCGACGATTGCCGAGTGGAACGTCGTCGAGCGGTGCTCTGGCTCGCAGCGATCGTCGCGGCGAGCTTCCTCGTCCGGACGGCGCTCGGCTGGCTGCGAGCGACCCCGGTCTTCTTTCCCGACGAGTACATCTACTCCGAGCTCGGCCGCTCCCTGATCGAGTCGGGTCGGCCCCTGATCCGCGGAGGTTCCGCCGACTTCCCGGCCTTGCTGCAGCCTCTCGTCACCGCTCCCGCCTGGCTCGTGAACGACGTCGCAGTTGCGTACCGCCTCGTGCAGGCGATCGGGGCGCTTGCGATGTCGCTCGCTGCCGTCCCGGTCTTCCTCCTCGCCCGCCGCCTCGGCCTCGACAGTCGCGTGGCGCTGGCCGTCGCGGCGCTCAGCGCGCTCGTGCCGGACCTGATCTACACGTCGTACATCTCGTCGGAGGTCCTGGCGTACCCCCTCGCCCTCGGAGTGGTCTACGTCGCCGTGCGGGCGCTGGCGCAGCCGACGCGCAAGGCTCAGCTCGCGTTCGTCGGCCTCGCCGTGCTCGCCGGCCTCGCACGCGCGCAGCTCGCCGTGCTTCCGCTCGTCTTCGCGATCGCGGTCCCCGTGCTGGGAGCCCGCGAGGGCCGACTGCTCCGCTCGTTGCGGGAGCAGCTCCTCCCGCTCGCCGTCTTCGCTGCGCTGCTCATTGCCGCAGTCGGCTCGGGGCCGACGCGATCCGTCGGCATCTACCGCTGGCTGCTCGGCTTCCACGCCAGCGCCACGGGGATCGCGCACTGGGCCGCCCTCGACGCGATGATGCTCGTCTACGCCGCCGGCTGGGTGATCGTCCCCGGTGCGCTCGTCGGCATCTGGCTCGCCGTGCGGAGCCCACGGTCGCGCGAGGAGCTCGCCTTCGGCGTGGTGGCGATCCTGCTCTCCGCGATCCTGCTCGTCGAGGGCGGGTTCCTGCAGGCGAGCCTGCCGGCGCCGGGTCGGGAGATCCAGGAGCGCTACGTGTTCTACGTCGTCCCGCTGCTGGGGCTCTCCTTCGCCCTCTACGCCTCCCGCGGCTGGCCGTTCCGAATCGCGCACCTGTTGGTGGCGGCGGGACTGCTGCTCATGTCGGTCCGGATCCCACTGAGCTCCTATACGACACCCCGAACCATCGACGGCTCGCCGACCCTGTATGCCGTCGTGTGGCTCGGGAGGAAGCTCGGCGCGATGGGGGATGCCGCGTCCGCCGTCGCAATGGCGGTCGGGCTGATGACGTGCGTCGTCGTGCTGGCGTCGAGAAGGCCCCGCGTCGGCACGCCGGTCGCGCTCGCGCTCGCCCTCCTCGCGACGGGCGTCGCATCCGCGGGCGCGGTCGCGATGGTCGTCGGCTCCACGCACGACGAGCGGAAGCTGCTCCTGCCGAGGGACGCCTCGTGGGTCGACCACGCTCGCGTGGGCCGGACCGTGCTCTTGCAGTCGACGGGCGGCGCGCGGATGCCCTCGCTGCAGGAGCTGTTCTGGAACCGCTCGATCGACCGGGTCATGCTGCTCCCCGGCGCCCTCCCGATCGACGGCTACCGGTCCCAACGAGTCCGCGTCGCCGGCAACGGGACGCTGCTCGTCCAGGGCAAGCCGCTCTCGAGCGCGTTGCTCGTCGACGAGTACGGCTCGACCATCCGCCTGCGGAACACGCGAATGGTGAAAGCGGCCCCGAGCGCGACGCTGTGGGCCCCTGGAACGCGACCGCAGCTGTCCTTGTATGCGGCAGGCCGTTACTTCGACGGGTGGCTCGCCGGAAGCGGGGTCATCCGCCTCTGGCCGACGACCGAGGGCGGCCGGATCGCAGGCTGGCTCACCATGCGCCTGAGCGCTCCGACCGGATCGAAAGCGGTCACGATGACCTTCGAGGCCCCGCGAGCGGCGCCGCTGTCGATCCCGCTTCGCGCCAGACAGGCTCGGCAGGTCCGGATTCCGGTCTGCGCGCAGGGCGTCTCGGAAGTCGCCTTCCGTGCCGACGTGTATCGACTCGTCGGCCTGCGCATCGTCAGCGCCAAGGCGAGCAAGCCGGACTTCACGCCGGACGCGTCCGCCTGCTCGGCCGGGCGCCGGTCGAGCTAGCTACACGCGTCGCCGTTCCGCAGCGCGATCTGGTCGTTGAGCGTGTACGTGCTCGGTGCGTGGGCCACCGGATCGACGTTCACCGGGAGCGTGACTGCGACGGTCGGGTACTCCCCCTGGGCGCAGGTCACGTCAGACCAGAGCTCAGCCTCCGTGAGGTAGTCGACCATGAACGTGGACTCTTGGCCGTCGCAGGTGTTGTCGGGGTTGTTCTCGCGGAAGAGCTGATAGCGGCTGGCCGATATCTGCACCGTGCACCACTGCACCGCCGAGGCGTTCGACTCGATCAGGCCGGGGCATTCGGGAGGCTCGCCCGGGACGTGCGTCTCTGTGAGGACGATCGTCTGGCCGATCGTCTGGCCGTCGGCGTCTTCGCTCGTGTTGATCCCGACGCCGTGTGCGCAGTGAATGTCCTTGCGCATCCGCTCGAGCGCCTGACGTGCGTTCTCCTGCGCGTCGAAGCGCCTCGTCTGGTCGGCCTCGGTCCGCAGCGCGGAGGTGAACGACTGCGTGAGCGGCGCCAGGACGATCAGCATCACGGCCATGCCGATCACGAGCTCGACCAGCGTGAAGCCCTCGCTGCCTCGAAGGAGCGCCCGGCGGCGGGCGACCCAGGCGGCCAGTCGGTCGTACATCCGGACCATCACCTGGCCCATCGGCAACTTACGTGCTCGACGTTAGCTTTTCGGCAGGTTACCTCTCGTGGGTGATTGTCAGGAGCGGTCGCCGTGCCGAGGCTCAGATCATGCGTCGTCGAGCGCACGGATGCCTGCGCGCCTTCCTGCGACGGTCGCGGCACGAGGAGGGCCTGACCCTCGTCCTCGCGCTTTTCGTGATGGTCGCGCTGACGATCGCGACCGGCGGGATCATCACCGCCGTCACCTCCAACGACAACTCCTTCAGCCGCGATCGACAGACGAACCGGGCGCTGAACATCGCCGAAGCCGGCCTGAACGCGGGCATCGCCGGCGTCAAGGCGGTGACGGCCGGAACCACGAGCCTGACGGACAGCGGCACGGCCGACCAGGGCTCCTGGTCGTACACGGCGGTGCGCTGCGACCAGGACGACCCGCCCGACTGTCCGACCGACCCGAGCACCTACACGTGGACGGTGACCGCCACGGGCATCTCGCCGAACGGCAAGTTCACGCGGATCGTGCGCACGAAGGTGACGCAGACGGTCACGCCCTCGTACACGACCAGCACCGGAACGACGACGACGACCTCGACCGGCACGACCACGACCACGACCACCGGGACGACCACGAGCTCGGCCACCCAGGTCGACCCCGCCTACAACTGGGGGTTCTTCCTCGGCGATCCGACCTCCGACTGCACGGCGACCGGAACGGGCAACACCCTCGGCGGCAGCTCCGGGATCACGGTCGACACGTACATCCGGGGGTCCCTGTGCGTCTCGGGGAACGCCTCGCCGTTCATCCTCCAGCCGACGGGAACGCAGGGCACCGTCAGCGTCTACATCGGCGGCAAGTTTCGGAGCAGCAGCAACGGCTCGCCGATCGGCACATCGAGCGCGAAGCTCAAGTCGGTGACGGTCGTCGGCGGCTGCCTGGACGGCAACCACACCACCGGCAAGGGAAGCAACAAGCAGCCGGTGTCGGTCGTCTGCAGCAAGCAGGGAAATCCCACGAGCTGCACGAGCTGCTCGGACTACGGCTCGGGCGTCTGGGCGAACATCTACTCGTCGACGCAGAACGACCTCACCAAGCCGACGATCGACACGGGCTGGTACGACAACGCGGCGCCGGGCCCCAAGAACACCTGCGGAACCGGCTCCACCTATCCGAGCGGCTGGACCGCAACCACGTTCAAGAACAATGTGATCGACCCGGACACGACCAGGAACACGAACGCCCAGCTCAATCCGGTGACGCTGCTCGAGCTCGTCGACCGCTCGTCGGGAACGCAGGGCACCGCGAACAACAGCTTCGACTGCAAGGCGTACGACTCGGACGGAAACCTGATCGGCGAGCTGAGGTGGGACTATCCGCTCGGCGGCTGCGGGTCGGGACCGTCGAACGGGGTCGCAGACCTGTACATCAACGGCACCGTCTTCATCGACGGCAACCTCTCCTTCACGAGCTGCGACTACGCCGTCTACCAGGGTCGGGGGACGATCTACGTCAACGGGACGATCAGCTTCGGCAACGGCACGAAGGTCTGCGCCCGCGCGATCAGCGGAAGCCCCTGCAGCGGCAACTTCGATCCCAACGAGGATCTGCTCGAGCTCGTCGCGATCGACGCCGGAAACGCGACGGACGGGTTCACGCTGAGCGGCGCCGCCGTCTTCGAGGGCATCGCGTTCACGAACAAGAACTTCAACGCCGCCAACGGCGCGACGATCAACGGGCCGGTGATCGCCGACACGGCCACGATGTCGGGGAACGCAAAGCTGCGGAACACCGTCAACCCGCCGGCGGGCGCGCCGGGAGTGACCACCTCGACCACGACGTCGACGACGACCTCGACCAGCACGCTCACGACCACCACGTCGGACACGATCACCACGACGACCACCGTCCAGGGGGACGACCAGGTCGGGTGGAGCAACGTCCCCGGATCGTGGCAGCAGCTCAAGTAGCCGTGACTGCCCGCGCCATCACCCTGCCGGCCCGGTTGCGGCGCCTTCGCAGCGAGGAGGAGGCGTTCGGGCTGATCGAGCTGATCGTCGCGATGGTGCTGCTCGCCGTCGGGGTCGGCGCCCTGCTCACCGTCTTCGTCTCGAGCGCGCTCTCGCTCCAACGCGCGGGGCAGAAGGGCACAGCGCTGACCCTGGCCGACACGCAGATGGAGTACTACCGGCGGCTCCCGTTCTCGGGCGTGCGGCTCGACGCCTCGCTGATCCCCGCAAGCGGAACCTACGTGACTGCCAATTCGGCGGACTCGACGATCCCGCCGGCGACGAACCAGGCCCTCGCCGGGCAGACCGGGAACGATGCGTGCGCGACCGGCGTGGACGAGCCGCCCGCGTGCATGCCCGTGCGGACCATCACCGGCCCCGACCATCGCCAGTACCGAATCGACACGTACATCCACTACGTCAGCGGGCTCGACAATCACGCTGCGAGCACGATCGAGGTGCCCGCCTCGGGCCTGACTTTGAAACGCGTCGCGATCGTCATCCGCGACGGCGCGGACGAGACGAAGATTCTCGCCCGCGAGCAGTCCGCCTTCCAGGGCTAGCCGGCAGACGGAGGCACGCCGGCAGCGGGGCCTCCGTGCGCGATCGGCCTCAACTCGACGCGGTGCAGTGCCGATAGAGAAGATGTGACCCTCGAGCTCACGCCACGGGCGCGCCTGCTCCTCGTCGTCGCCCTCGTGCTCGCACTGGCGGGCGCGGCGATGATGGCGTACACGCGCCTTCACAAAGCAGACGACTCGAGCTCTGTCTCGGTGCAGCCTGCGCCCCACGCGTCGAAGCCCCAGCCGGTGGCGCCGAGATCCGCGTCGCCGAAGGCCGCCGCTCCGAAGCAGCGCGCGGCCACGCACCCTGCGGTGAAGCCGAAGGCGACACCCAGGCCGAAGGCGACCGCCCCTGCGCCGTCCCCCGTCGACCAGCTTCCCGCCGCCGTCCGGCGGGCGCTCGCCGCCGACCGCATCGTGGTGGTCGCCCTCTACGACCCGAAGGCCAAGATCGACGGGACCGCCCTCCGCGAGGCACGCGCCGGCGCCAGGCTCGCCGGCAGCTCGTTCGTCCCGATCGACGTGCGAAAGAAGGCGGTCGACTCGCTGAACGCGAAGTACGGCGTCGTCCAGGATCCGGCGCTGCTCGTCCTGCGGCCCCCCGGAGACCTCGTGGTGAGGATCGACGGCTTCGCCGACCGCGACACGGTCGCGCAGGCCGCGGTCGACGCCGCCTCGTCGTGATGCGCTTCGGTCGCCATCCGGCGCCGGTCGAGGCCCCGGTCGAGCTCGCGGTCCCCTCCGAACGACGCGACCAGCAGCTGTACGTGCGGCACGCACGCAAGGACGGACAGCTGGTCGCCGTGCTGCGCGCAATCGACCGCGGCGACGCCTGCGTGGTCGAAGCCGAGGTGTACCCGCGAGGGTCGATGCAGCACGTCCGCCCCGGTCCATACACCTTCGCCGATCCGCACCAGGCGGGCGCCTTCGTCACGGAGGCGATCGCGGCGCTGATGTATCTCGGCTGCGACATCCAGGCCGAGTAGCGAACCGGGGCTGCGGCGCAGCTCGCTTCCCGCCGGTCACACCGTGACGCGCGCGAGCTCCTCGACCGAGGTCAGGCCGGCCGCAACCTTCGCCATGCCGTCGTCCCACAGCGTCCGCATCCCGGACGACATCGCCTCGCGCTCGATCTCGTCGCGTCCTGCGCGCCGAACGGCGAGGTCGGCCAGCGACTCGTTCATCAGCATCAGCTGGAAGATCCCGAGCCGGCCGCGGTAGCCGGTCTGGTTGCACCGCGGGCAGCCACGCTTCCGGTACAGCACCATGCCGTCCGACGCGGCGGCGACCTCGGGCGACACACGCGCCTCGATGAGCTCCTCCACGCTCGGCGAGTACATCTCGCAGCAGTGCGTGCAGAGCTTCCGGGCGAGCCGCTGCGCGAGCACGGCCGAGACCGCCGAGCCGGTCAGGAACGGCTCGACGCCCATCTCGTTCAGCCGGGTGATCGTGCTCGGAGCGTCGTTCGTGTGGAGCGTCGTCAACACCAGGTGCCCGGTGAGCGCCGCCTCGATCGCGATCTTGGCCGTGTCGCTGTCGCGCACCTCGCCGACCATGATCACGTCCGGATCCGAGCGAAGGATCGAGCGCAGCGCGCTCGCGAACGTGAGGCCGGCGCGGACGTTGATCTGCATCTGGTTCACGCCGGGGAGCCGGTACTCGACCGGATCCTCGACGGTGATGATGTTGACCTCGGGCCGGTTGATCTGCGCAAGGGCGCCGTAGAGCGTCGTCGACTTCCCCGATCCGGTCGGGCCGGTGACGAGGATCGCGCCGGTGGGACGCTCGATCAGCCGCGCGAACTGCCCGCGCATCTCCTCCGAGAGCCCGAGCGCTTCGAGCGTCGGCGCGTTCTTCGACTTGTCGAGCAGGCGCATCACGACGGTCTCGCCGACGACGGTCGGCAGCGTCGCGAGGCGGATGTCGAGCAGCTTCCCCAGCGAGGCCGCGCGGAGCGAGATCCGCCCGTCCTGCGGCCGCCGGCGCTCCGCGATGTCCAGCTTGGCGAGGACCTTCAGGCGCGTGGTCACGCCGGCCGTGAGGCGCCGCGGGATGCGCTGGACCTCGTGCAGCAGCCCGTCTATTCGGAAGCGGACGATCAGCCCGTCCTCCTGCGCCTCGAAATGCACGTCGCTGGCGCCGTCCTCGGCGGCCTGGAGGATGATCGAGTTGACGATCCGGACGACCGGGCCGTCCGAGACGCCGTCCTCCTCCTCGAGATCCGCGACCGAGGAGCCGTCCGCCTCAGGATCGTCGGGAGCCTCGAGCACCGCCTCGGAGACGCGGCCGATGCGGTCCAGCTCGGCCATGATCTCTTCTCGAGCCGCAACGCCCAGCGAGAGCCGGTAGCGCGTCGCCAGCCGGAGCTCGTCGATCGCGCGGACGTTCAGCGGATCGGCGATGGCGACGTGGAGAATGTCCTCCTCGAGCCGGTACGGCAGCGCCGCCGCCCGGCGCAGCACGTGGAGCGGCATCAGCACGCTCGCGTCGGCGGAGACGCCGGTCAGGCCGAGGTCGACGAAGGGAAGCTGGTGGCGCACGGCCAGCATGCGGGCGACGCCCTCGCTGGACGCGAGCCCCTCGGCGACGAGCGCCTCCGAGAAGGAGCCGGCCTCCGCCGACCGGCCGCGCGCGAGCGCCAGCCGGTCCATCGCCACGAGCCCCGTTGCGGCGATCAGATCGGCGACGAGGTCGGCCGAACGGTCGACGGCGAAGGGGGTCAGGCCCGGTTCGTGCGAGGACGCCTCCTCCGTCGTCAGCCCGTGCACGTCGCGTTCCCCGTGCTCCATGCTCACGACCTCAGAGGAGGGTCATGTACGCGGCGACGAGCTCGTGGCCGGCGAACAGGGCGACGACCGAGCCGAAGGCGAGAAACGGTGCGAAGGGGATCGCCATCTTGCGCGCACCGGTGCCGTGCCGGGCCAGCAGGACGACCGCGGGAACGAGGGCGGCGACCATCCCGAGGAAGAGCGCCACGGGCACCGTGCGCCCGAGCGCGACGCCCATCAGCAGCGCGAGCTTGACGTCGCCCATCCCGAGCCCGCGCGGGTAGGCGAGCGCAGTGGCGAACATGAACAGAAAGGCGCCGGCGCCGGCGATCGCCCACTCCGGCTGCGGGTCTGCCGCTGTTCTCAGCGCGAGCACCACGGCCGCGGCCGGGAGGACGACGGAGTTCGGGACGATGCGGTGCCGGACGTCGGTCGCCGTGACCACGACCAGCGCGGCGCAGAAGACCGCCGCGGCCGCCGCACGGAGCGAGAGGCCGAACGAGGCCAGGCAGCCGGCGAGCAGGCCGGCGGTGGCGAGCTCGACCGCCGGGTAGACGAGGCCGATCCGCGCCGCGCAGGCGCGGCAGCGACCCCGCAGGAGGACGTAGCTGAGCAGCGGGATGTTGTCGTACCAGGCGATCGTCGCGCCGCACGATCCGCAGGCGGATCGAGGACGCACGATCGAGCGCCTGACCGGAAGCCGCGCGGCGACGACGTTCAGGAAGCTCCCGACGGCGAGGCCCGGAAGCACCGCGAACACTCCGAGGACCGCGTCCATCGGGCCGGGCCGCGCCCTAGCTCGTCCTGGAGGCGGTCGAGCGAGTCTTCGCTGCGCCCCGCTTCGCCTGCGAGACCTTGCTCGCCGCGGCGTCGCCGCCGAGGGCGGGCATCAGCAGCGCACGGCTCGCGAGCGGCGTGGCGGGCAGCTTCACGGACGTTCCGGGGTAGGGCGCCGTATTCTCGGGGGCGCCGAGCTCGACGTACGACTTGTTGCGCTCGAGCGTGAGCGTCAGCATGGGCGCGCCGGTGTCGAGCACGACGGTTCCGGCCGCCGGGAACTGGTCGACGACCCTGTTCGCGGCGAAGCCCCGAACGGGCCCCGTCACCCGCCAGGCGAAGCCCCCGTCCTCGAGGATGCCCTTGGCGAAGACGTACGCCTTCCCGGTGACCGCCGGTACGACGAGGGTCTGCTCCCCGCGCTTCGTCGCGGCGGCGAGCTTCGGACGCTGGAGCGGCGCCCGGTCGGCGGCGAGCGTCAGCGTCCCGCCGGCGATCAGCAGGCCGGCGAAGATCGCGGTCACGGCACGAAGGAGGAGGCCTGCGAACTGCACCATTCTTGCCTTTTTATCGGCCTGAGCCGCGCGAAACTTGAGCAATCCGCGCGCGTCGGCGACGGTGCTAGCCGTCGAGGGAGACGATGTGAAACACGCGCGGCTGCGCAGGCGCCGCTGCGGCGTCCGGGCCGGCATCCTGCCACCTGAAGGCCACGCCGGCGAACGACTGGAACCACTCCTGCTCTTGCGGGTAGGAGCTCGCCGGCTGCAGCTGGAGATGCAGGTGCGGCCCGGTCGCGTCCCCGGTTGCACCGACGAGGCCCACCGGATCGCCCGCCGTCAGCGCGGCACCCTGGACGACCGACGGCTCGAGGTACGAGAGGTGACAGTACGTCCAGACCTGGCCGTCGGCTGCCTGCAGCGTGAACCCGATCCCGCAGCGGCCGTCCCAGCCCCATGCATAGAGGACGGTGCCGGTGGTGAGCGCGTACACGGGGTCTCCCTCCGGCGCTGCGATGTCCGCGGCCGGGTAGTCGTGGTGGACGTGCGACACGGAGACGACGGTCGGCCCGCCACCGACCGGAAAGACGTACGGGGAGCCATTGCCGATCGGCCCCGACAGCACCTGGCCGCCGGCCGGGACGCCCGACCGCACCTCGGACTGCACCTGGGCGAGCTCGGCCTGCGCCGCCGAAAGCTCCGCCTTCAGCCGGTCCGCCTCCGCCAGCGCCGCGACCGCGTCGACCCCGACCTGCCCGGCGAGCTTCTCCTTCGCCAGCCGGTCGGAGAGAAGCGCCTGGGCGCCCGCATCCGCCATGATCGTTTGCTCGCGGGCCCCGAGCAGGTCCGCCTGGGCACGCGCGCGCTGGTAGGCCTCGCTCGCCTGCGCCACCTTCGCCTGCGCCTCGGAAAGCTTCGCCTGCAGTTGGTCGAGGTCGAAGACGGCCTGGCCGTCACTCGCCGTCCAGTCCGAGCCGCCGTACACCTGAGCGAGCTCGAGCACCTGGTTCACGTACCAGTCGGCGTGGTTGTAGGCGAACACGGCGCGGCGGAGATCGGCCGCCGCACCGGAGGCCGCGAGGTAGCGCGCAGCGGCGTAGATCGCGTCGACGGGGTTCCACGGATCCGCCGTGCCGTTGCCGTCGGCGTCCGTGCCCCAGCGGAGCCAGGTCGACGGCATGAACTGCATCCACCCGACGGCGCCCGCCGAGCTCGGGCCCATGTTCCGGCCGAAGTTCGACTCGATCTTGTTGATCGCGGCGAGCACGTTCCACGGCACTCCGTACGCCTGGCCGGCGCCCTGCCAGATGCCGAGCAGCTCGCCGTCGGAGAGTTGCAGGGGCTGCACCGGCGGCGTCAGCCAGTCCGGGGCGAGCGCCACGTCGGCCCCGTTGGGCAGCTCGGCGCTCGGTAGAGCGGCGACGCCGGAAACGGCAGAGAACGTGTTCGCATCGCCGCGCGCGGTCCCGACCACGCCGAGCAGCGCGGCGACGAACACGATGAGCAGGCCGCGCTTCACGGTTCCCTCGACTGAACGAGGCGGAGCGACTGCTCCGCCTGCGCCTGCTCCGCCTCCGCGGCGGCGCGCAGATCGACCTCGTGCTGCTTGAGGGCATGGTCGAGGGCGACGAGGAAGTCGTGTCTGTTCGTGGCGGCATCGGCGGCGACGTCACGGTCGACGACCTCGTCGATGACCAGCCGGATCAGCGCCTGCGAGAAGGTCTGCATCTTGTAGAACGCGCCTTCCTCGATCGCGTCCTGGATCTCCTCCGCGCGGTTCTCGCGGATCAGGTCGGCGATACGCGCGTTCGTGACCATCACCTCGACCGCAGGGATCCGGCCGCCGTCCGTCCGCGGCAAGAGCCGCTGGCTGATCACGCCGCGCAGCACGCCCGCGAGGATCGAGCGCACCTGCTGCTGCTTCTCGGGCGGGAAGAACTCGATGATCCGCCCGATCGACTCGGCCGCGTCCACCGTGTGCAGGGTCGAGAGGACGAGATGCCCGGACTCGGCCGCCTGCATCGCCGTCTGCGTCGTCTCCGCGTCGCGGAGCTCGCCGATCAGGATGACGTCTGGATCCTGCCGCAGGGCACGGCGGAGCGCTTCGCCGAACGACGCCGTGTCGAGCCCGACTTCGCGCTGGTTGACGATGCTCTGCCGATCCTCGTGGAGGAACTCGATCGGGTCCTCGATCGTGACCACGTGGCACTGTCTCGTCTCGTTGATGTGCCCCACGATCGCGGCCAGCGTGGTCGACTTGCCCGAGCCGGTCGCACCGGTGCAGAGGACGAGCCCGCGCTGCTCCTCGGCGAGCACGGCGACGCCGTCCGGCAGCGCGAGGCCGGCGAACGAGGGAATCTCGGTCGGGATCAGGCGAAAGGCGAAGGAGATCGCCCCGCGCTGCCGGAAGCCGTTGACGCGGAAGCGCGGAAGCCCCGGCGCCGTGTAGGCGAGGTCGAGCTCGCCCGTCCGCGCGAACGCATCGCGCCGCTCGACGTCGCTCGCAGTGACCGTCTCCAGGACGCGCTCGAGCTCCGCCTCGTCGAGCGCGGGCCAGTCGCGGACCGGGGCGAGGATGCCGTCGTGACGCACGACGGGCGGCCGCGCGACCTTCAGGTGCAGGTCGCTCGCACCGCTCTCCACGACATGCCTGAGCAGGGACTGCAGATCCACGCCTGGCAGATCGGCAGCGGCGGTGGCGTGCTTTAGCCCGACGGAGTGGGCTCATGCCGGCGCCCGTCCGCGCCGATAGAGCGCTCGTGGCCGCCGATGCCGCCTACACCTACGCCGACTCTGCGCCGGACGGGCGGCTCCTGCTCGGGACGCTGCTCGTCCGCAAGGGCCACCTGACCGTCCTCGACCTGGAGCGCGCGCTCGTCGAGAAAGAGCGGACCGGCAGGCCGATCGGCGAGGTGCTCGTCTCGCTCGGCCTGATCACAACGCGCGTCCTCGCCGAAGCGCTGGCAGAGCAGCACGGCCTCGACTACCTCGACCTGAGCACGACGGTGATCGACCCGGAGGCGGCTCTGCTGCTCCCGGAGAGCGCCGCGCGTCGGTACCTGGCGCTGCCGGTGCGGAAGGCCGACGGCGCGGTGCTCGTCGCGGTCGCCGACCCGACCAACATCCTCGCCCACGACGACCTTCGCTTCGCGCTCGGCTCCGACACGCGGATCGTCGTCGCCGACCGCGACCAGCTCGAGGACGCGATTGCCAGCGTGTCCCGCAACCAGCTGGAGGTCGTGGAGACGTTCTCGGGCACCCTCCGGAGCCCCGACGACGTGGACGACATCCAGGACACGACCGCGGAGAGCTCCCCGGCGATCAAGCTCGTCAACGAGGCGATCAGCAAGGCGCTCGCGCACCGTGCCTCCGACATCCACTTCGAGCCCCAGGCCGACCGGTTGGTCGTCCGCGTGCGCGTCGACGGCGTCACCCGAGAGCTGACGTCCATACCGAGCTCGCTGCAGCCCGCGGTGATCGCGCGGCTGAAGGTGATGGGCGGGCTCGACATCGCGCAGCGCCGCGCGCCGCAGGACGGCCGCGTTGCGATCAGAGTCGGCGGCCAGCCGATGGACCTTCGCATCGCCGTGCTTCCGACCGTCTACGGCGAGCAGGCCGTCCTCCGGATCCTGCACCGCTCGTTCAAGGGGCCGCTGACGATGGCCGAGCTCGGAATGAGCACCGAGACGGCGGACGTGATCCGGGCCGCGCTGGAGAAGCCCTACGGCGCGATCGTCGCCTGCGGCCCGACGGGCAGCGGCAAGACGACCACCCTCTACGCCGCCCTCGATCTGCTCAACGACCCCGGCCGCGTGCTCGTGACGATCGAGGACCCGGTCGAGTACCAGATGCCGGGCGTCAGCCAGATCGAGATCGACCCGCTCGCGGGGCTGACGTTCGCGCGCGGCCTCCGCACCATCCTGCGCAGCGACCCCGACATCATCCTCGTCGGCGAGATCCGCGACGAGGAGACCGCTCGCATCGCGATGCAGGCTGCGACGACCGGCCACCTCGTGCTGACCACCCTGCATGCGAACAGCGCATCGAGCTCGATCGTGCGGCTCAAGGACATGGGCGTCGACCCGGGCCTGCTCGCGCCGTCCCTCAACTGCATCGTCGCCCAGCGCCTGGCACGCCGCCTCTGCCTCAAGTGTCGGCAGCCGTATCAGCCGACCGACGGAGAGCGCCGCCACTTCGGGCTCGAGCGCCACCCCGAGCTCGACCTGTACGAGGCGGTGGGCTGCGACGAATGCCTGTACACGGGCTTCCAGGGCCGCGTCGCCCTCTACGAGGCGTTGCTCGTCGAAGGCAAGATCCGCCGCCTCATCGACGGCTCGAGCGAGGAGATCTTCGCGGCGGCCGTCGAGCAGGGCATGACGACCTTGCGCGACAGCGGTGTCGCGCTCTGTGCTGCCGGGATCACGTCGCTGGACGAGGTACGGCGCGTGACCGGCGACCGGGTCGGCTGACGCTTCGCCGTCAGGCGCCCGCGAGCCGCGCGAGCCCCGAGATCACCTTCAGCGGCGGCCGCGCGAGACCCCTTGCCTCGCCCGGAGCGCTCAGGTCGCCCCGCACCAGCCGCTCGACGACCGGCCAGACGAGCGGCGCCCGGGCGAGCGCGAAGACGGTTCGCGGGTAGCGATCGAGGGCGATCTTCGCGCCCCACGAAGCCCGCGCAAGCGGGCCGAGCGCGGCGACCAGCCGCTCGCCGTAGGCCTCAACGGTCTGAGAGCGGCCGGCGAGGACGTCGAGCGCCGCCTCGGAGGCGAGCCCCGCGCTGACGAATGCCTCGTACATCCCGTCACCGGTCAGCGGATCGACCAGCCCGGCCGCGTCGCCGACCAGGAGCACGCGGCCGCGCGCGGGGACGAAGCCGGCCCGGCGCAGGGGGAGCCGGTGCCCGCGGAGGCTCTCGAGCGCCGCCTCGTCGAGCCCGTGCCGGCGGCAGAGCTCGGCCAGGTGGGCGCGCAGGCGCGGGCCCTCGGACTCCCAGCCGCCGACGCCGACGTTGACGTGGTCCCCCTTTGGGAAGATCCAGCCGTACCCGCCCGGGATCGTCCCGAGCTCGATCACGGCCAGGCCGCGGTAGCGCTCGTCGAAGGCCGCGTTGCCCTCGTACGCGACGCCGTGCGTCACCGGGCCGCCCAGGCCGGCCGCGCGGGCGGTGGTGCCGTTCGCCCCGTCGGCGCCGACGACGACCTCCGCCGACAGCTGCCGGCCGTCGCACCGCAGCGACGGCCGCGGACCGCTCCCGGCGAGGAGCTCGGCCTTCACGCCGTCCCGGAACTCGGCCCCCGCGGCGACCGCCTGCTCGGCGAGGTACTGGTCGAGCCGCCGCCGCTGGGTCATCAGCACGAACGGGCCGAGCCGTCCGCGCCGTTCGAAGCGGCTCCGCCAGCCGAGCCGGAACTCCATCCGGTCGACCTGGTGCTCGACGACCGGCGCCGGGTCGACCGGAAGGCGGCGCACCGCGCGGAGGGTGAGCCCGCCGCCGCACGGCTTGTCGCGCGGGAAGCGAGCCCGGTCGAGCAGGAGCACCTTCGCGCCGGCCCTGGCCAGGTGGATCGCCGTCGTCGAGCCGGCCGGCCCGGCTCCGATCACGACGACGTCGTAGCGCTCCACGCGCCGCATGGTAGTGCCGTACCGCCCGCCGGAGGGTCGGGTTATCCCGACCTCCGGACGCCGGGAAGCACCGTGGCCGCAGCCGGGCCCGGCCGCCACGCTTCGTGCACGATCATTCGACACGGAGAGCACACCATGAGCCTGAACCCGTACGCCAATCTCGTTCGCGCCCGCACCTACCGGACGCTCCTCTTCCTGGCGGCCGCCGTCCCCGTCGGCGCGCTCGCCCTCGGCGTCCTGATCGCCGGCTGGACGGCGGGCCCCCTGCTGGCGATCACGCCGCTGGTCGTCCCCGTCCTCCTCGCCTTCCGGATGGCGGTCGGGCTCGTCGCCCGCACCGATGCCGGCCTCGCGCGGGGCCTGCTCGGCGTCGACCCGCGCGTGTCGGTCAACTCCGGCGGCCGCGGCTTCTGGGGCCGCGGCAAGGCCGTCCTCGCCGACCCGGCCTTCTGGAAGCAGCAGGCCTACCTCCTGCTGCGGATGACGCTCGGCTTCGCGACCGCCGTCGGCGAGCTCGCGCTGATCGGCGGGTCGGTGTTCTGGATCCTGGAGCCGATCCTCTACCGCTGGACCGACCAGAACATCGGCTCCTGGCACATCGACACGCTCGGCCGCGCCTTCGTCGTCTTCCCGGGGGGGCTGCTCGGGCTCGCGGTTGCGCTCGCCCTCGTCCGGCCGCTCGGCAGGCTGTGGGCGTGGCTCGCCGAGGCGCTGCTCGACGAGACGCCCTCCCGCGCGGCCGACGCGAGGCGGGCGCAGGCGGGCCGCCGCAGAGCGCTGATCGCGCACGCGGGCGTGGCCGCGGCCGCCGGCGCCGTCGTGGTCGCAGTGTGGGCGGCGACCGGCGCCGGCTACTTCTGGCCGGAGTGGGTCCTCCTCCCCTTCGCGCTGACCCTGGGCTCGCACGCCTGGGTCGAGCTCGTCGCCGCGCAGCCGAACGTCCTCGCACGGCTGCGCCTCTCCCGGGCGCCGGCGATCCACGCGGGGCTCTCGGCCGCGCTCGTCGGCGCGCTGACCGGGGTCTGGGCGGTGACGAGCCGGGGGTACTTCTGGCCGGAGTGGCCCGCGCTCGTGCTCGGGCTGGGCGTGGCGGCGCACGCGGTCATCCGGCTGGCGCCGCGGGCAGAGGCCCGCCTGCGCCGGCTCGGGCTGTCCGTCGCCTTCGGGATCCACGCAGGCGTCTGGGCGAGCATCTTCGTCTTCGAGACCCTCGTCTGGGCGCTGACCAGCCGCGGGCACTTCTGGCCGGGGTGGGCCCTGCTCGGCTCGGTGGTCGTGCTCGCGATCCACGTGCTCGTCGAGCGCGGCGCCGGCCGCGAGCGGCTGGCCCGGCGCGTCGAGACGCTGGAGACGAGCCGGGCCGGCGCGGTCGAGGAGCAGGACGCCGAGCGCAGGCGGATCGAGCGCGACCTCCACGACGGCGCGCAGGCGCGGCTCGTCGCGCTCGGGATGAGCCTCGGCATGGCGGAGCAGAAATTCCGGACCGATCCGGAGGGAGCGCGGCGGCTCCTCGCCGAGGCGCGAACCGGCGTCGCGGAGGCGCTCGGCGAGCTGCGCGACCTCGCGCGGGGCGTCTACCCGCCGGTCCTCTCCGACCGCGGGCTCGGCGCGGCGCTCGACTCGCTCGCCGACCGCAGCCCGCTGGAGACGACGGTCGACGTCGAGCTCGACGAGCGTCCCGCCCCGCAGGTCGAAGCGGCGGCCTACTTCGTCGCCGCGGAGGCGCTCGCGAACGCGGCCAAGCACTCGGGGGCGCGCCGGGTCTCGATCTCCGTCGGCCGGGCCGCGGGCGGGCTCACGGTCGAGGTGACCGACGACGGCCGGGGCGGAGCCGATCCCGCCGGCAGCGGCCTCGCCGGCCTGCGCAGGCGGGTCGAGGCCCTCGACGGCAACCTGAGCGTGACCAGCCCTCCCGGGGGGCCGACGACCGTCCGCGCGGAGCTGCCGTGCGAATCGTGATCGCGGAGGACCTCGCGCTCCTGCGCGACGGGCTGGAGCGCCTGCTCCGCGACAACGGCTTCGACGTCGTCGCCGCCGTCGGCGACGCGGACGCGCTCGTGCACGCGGTGCTGCGCGAGCGCCCCGACCTGGCGATCGTCGACATCCGGCTGCCGCCCAGCTTCCGCGACGAAGGCCTGCGCGCCGCACTCGAGCTCCGCACGACCGCTCCGGAGACTGCGGTGCTGATCGTCTCGCAGTACGTCGAGCACACCTACGCGACGGAGCTCCTCGCCCAGGCCGGCGGCGGGGGCGTCGGCTACCTGCTCAAGGACCGGATCATGGACGTGGACGACTTCGTCGACGCCGTCCGCCGCGTCGCGAGCGGCGGGACGGCGCTGGACCCGGAGGTCGTGTCGCAGCTCCTCGGGCGAGGCGGCCGGGAGCCCCTCGCCGGGCTGACGCCGCGGGAGCGGGAGGTGCTCGCCCTGATGGCCGAAGGCCGGTCGAACGCCGGGATCGCCGAGGCGCTCGTGCTGACCGTCGGCGCGGTCGAGAAGCACGTCGCCGGCATCTTCCAGAAGCTGCGGCTGCCGCCGTCGGAGAGCGACCACCGCCGCGTGCTCGCCGTCCTCGCCTACCTCGGCGGCGGGTAGGCGGGTAGGCGGACCGGCGTCAGATGCGCCGCCGCCAGCGGGCGAAGACGTCCTCGATCTCGGGTCGCATCGTCCGCGGGGCGAGGACGAACAACCGGTCGCCGGGCGCGAGAACCGTGCTGCCGCGGGGCGGAATCGTCTCCTCGCCGCGGGCGACGACGGCGACGAGGGCCGAGCGAGGCAGGCCGAGCTCGCGGACGCGGGCGCCGGCGATCGCGTGGTCCGGGGCGACGTCGAACTCGACCAGGTCGAGCGAGCTCAGCGACCCCACCTCGATCGGCGGGGCCGCCACCGCCGGCATCGGGTCGACGACGCCGATCCGGTTCGCGACCCAGTCGAGCGTCGTCCCCTGGATGAGCGCGGAGACGATGACGACGAAGAAGACGGCGTTGAAGATCGTCTCGCCGCGGGCGATCGTCGAGGACAGCACGTAGGTGCCGAGGACGATCGGCACCGCCCCGCGCAGCCCGGCCCAGCCGAGCAGCGCGCGTTCGCGCATCGTGAAACGGCTGAACGCGGTCGAGGCCCAGACGGCCGCTGGGCGGATGACGACGACGAGCAGCAGGGCGAGCGCGAGGCCCGACAGGGCGACCCCGGGAAGCTCGTTCGGGAACACGAGCAGCCCGAGCACGACGAACATCGCCACCTGGGCGAGGAAGGCCAGGCCCTCGTGGAACGCGACGAACTGGCGGCGGTAGCGAGACGGTGTGCTGCCGACGGCGAGGCCGACGAGGTAGACGGCGAGGAACCCGCTGCCGCCCAGCTCGTCCGCGATTCCGAACGAGAGGGCGCCGGCCGCCACCGAGGCGACCGGGGCGAACGGCCCGATCGAGTGCGGCAGATGCCCGAAGGCCCAGGTGGCAGCCGCGCCGAGGGCGACGCCGATCACGAGCCCGAGCCCGAGCTGGCGCAGGAGCAGGAGCGCGAGGTCGCCGAAGTCCTGCCCGGCGTGCTCGATCCAGTCGATCAGGCCGATCGTCAGGGCGATCGCCATCGGGTCGTTGCCGCCTGTCTCCGCTTCCAGCGTGCGGGCGAGCCGGCGGCGGATGGCCGTGTAGCGGAGGGTGGCGAAGACAGCGGCGGCGTCGGTCGAGGAGACGACGGCCCCGAGCAGCATGGACTCGAGCCAGGAGAGGTCGAACAGCGCCTGGGCCGCCAGGCCGGTGAGGATCGTGGTCACGGCGATTCCGACCGTGCTCAGCAGCGCCGCGGGAACCGCCACCTCCCGCAGCCTGCGCCAGGAGGTCGCCAGCCCGCCCTCGAAGAGGATCGCGGCCAGCCCGACGACGCCGACCTTGCGCGCGAGCTCAGCGTTGTCGAAGTCGATCCCGCCCAGGCCGTCCGAGCCGAGCAGCATTCCGAGCACGAGGAAGGCGACCAGCGTCGGGACGCCGGCACGGGACGCGCCGAGCGCGACGACGGAGCTCGCGGCGAGGACGCCCCCGACGAGGAGCAGGATCAGGCCTTCGTCCACCGCTGCATCTTCCCCGCACCGGCGGCCGCGTGCCGCGGTGTGGCATCGTTGCCGCGTGAAGCGGAACCGCTCGATTCCCTCCGCCACCGTGATTCCGGTGCTGATCTACCCGGACGTGCGCGAGGCGGTCGCGTGGCTGACGGAGGCGTTCGGATTCGTCGAGCGGCTCCGGATCGGGGAGGGCCACCGCTCGCAGCTCGACGTCGGGGAGGGCGCCGTGATCGCCGCCGACGTCCGGGACAACCGCCGGCCGCCCCGGCCGGACGAGTCGACGCACTCGGTTCTCGTGCGCGTCGAGGACGCGGCCGCACACTGCGAGCGCGCACGGGCGCACGGGGCCGAGATCCTGATGGAGCCGACCGACTTCGAGTACGGCGAGCGCCAGTACACGGCGGCCGACCTCGCCGGCCACCGGTGGACGTTCTCGGAGACGCTCGAGGACGTCGACCCCGCCGCCTGGGGCGGGGAGCTGCGCGCGCCGGCGTAGACGGCCGCCGAGGAGCCCTAGCTGCGACGAGCCCGCGACGCGGGAGCCGGCGAGCCCGGATCGCCTGCGAGCCCTGCGCGGAGGATCGCCTGCGCAGCCCAGCGGAGCACGTCGAGCGCCTCCTCGTCGTCGAGGTGGCACACGTCCTTCATCACGACGAGCGCCTCGCCGCCGAGGGTGAGCGCGAGCGCTGCCCGTAGTCGGTCTTTCCCCTCGGCCGGCATGTCGAGCGGCTCGAGGACGCGGTCGAGCCAGCGCATGCGGCGGCCCTCGCGGACGACCGGCGGCTCCGAGCCGCTGCGCCGGCTCCGCAGCCACGTGTCCTGGTAGACCCAGAGCGCCTTGCGGAAGTCCTCCTCGTGCTCGAAGGCCACGGGGTTGAGCGCGTCGACGAGCGCGAGCAGGCGCTTCTCGAGGTCGTCGCCGCGGATCCGCTCGACCGCCGCTTCGGTCGCCTCCACGTCGGGGCTGACTCCGGCGATCTCGATCTCGAGCGCCTCCTGCGTCGGGAAGTAGCGATAGGCCGTCGCTCTCGAGACGCCGGCCGCTGCGGCCGCGCCGGCAACGGTCGGAACCTCGCCGTGCTCGGCATGAAGCTGCTTCGCCGCGTCCACGATCGCCGCCCTCGTGCGCGCCTTCTGATTCGCCCTCGGGTCTTGACGCCGGGTCGTCACGGCTCTATTGTACACGTCTCGTCGTAAGATTTATCTCTCTACGCGAGTCGTCTAACGAAGGGAGGAGCAATGCAGACAGGCACCACGGTCGAGGTGGAGTGGGCCCCCAGCCTCGCCGAGCTCGAGAGCGCGGAGTTCGCGGTCGGCGACGACGACACGGCACGGGCACGGCTGGCGATGCCGGTCAGCGCCGACACCGGGTCGCCGAACACGGTCGTCTACCTCGAGGTCGACCCGGGCAACCGGATCCCGCCGCACACGCACACCGCCGAGGAGGTCTTCGTCGTCGTCGAGGGCACCGGCATCGTCACGGCCGGCGACAAGCGGTGGCGGGCGGAGGCGGGCGCGATCGCCGTCGCTCCGGCATTCGTCAGCCACAGCTGGGAGAACACCGGGGAGAGCACGTTGAAGATCGTCGGCTTCCTGGGCGCGAACGTCCTGATCACGGAGTTCGAGGCGCCCGTGACCCCGTTCGGCGTCGCGAGGTTCGTGACCCCGGTCTAGCGGCATTCGGAGACCATGCGCCCCGGCCGCGGAAGCCGGGGAGCACGGTCTCGTACGATCTGCGTGATGACGCCCGAAGAGATGGACGCCCTCGTCGCCGAGCACTTCGGCTTCGAGGCGCAGGACGACGTCGACGGAGTGATGGCGACGCTGGCCGAGGGCGCGGTTC
>Ga0070741_10006306_pt1 | contig 25600 bp, 21 predicted proteins | sample Coa_R1_4_FD_66440 | JGI IMG/M metagenome (GOLD analysis project Ga0070741, IMG submission 66440) | Surface soil microbial communities from Centralia Pennsylvania, which are recovering from an underground coalmine fire - Coalmine... | ecosystem: Environmental > Terrestrial > Soil > Unclassified ... | reverse complement strand
GCCAGTGTCATGCAGGGTCTTGGCTGTGGCGTCTACCTTTAGAACTCTGATCTGCTTCAAGACTACGTCGGTGACAAACAGGAAATCTCCCGAAACGTCAAAACGCACATTCCCGGCATTGAGGCACGCATCGGTCATGGTGCTGGTGCAATGGATAGACGCAGTCGACGTGTCTTGCACCGGCACTACGTCAATGTAAGTCATTTGCGGCACGCGCCAAGATAGCGCATTGAAGTAATTCGCAACGTATTTCTTGCCGATGGTGGTTACGTCTGTATCTCCCCATTCCCAGTCTGCGGTATAAAACTGCTGGCTCGGGCCGACGGCGCCGCTTTGCGGGTCAAGGCTGTGTTGCAGGTAGTCCGTATAACCGAAGCCATCGAAGGATACGATCCCTACTGTATACAGAGTGTTGCCGTCTCCGCTGATTCTATACGGGGACACGCTTCCGAACGTGAATTGCGGCTCCTTGACCTGCATTCCGGTGTCGGCGAGCTCGCCTGTGGCTGGGTCTACACTCCAGAGATGAATGACCCCGCTGCCGATCTCGCCGTCACCACCGTCGGAGACTGACTGAAACAAATATGCGAATTTTCCACTTGGATTTATCGCAAATAATCCCAGGCCTGAAATGTCAACGGTCTGCACTGCGGGCGCTTGCGGAATGCCCTGCCGATCGGTCGCAAAAACAGAGATATGCTGTCCGTATCTTGCGTCCGTCCATGTTACGTAGATAAAGTGATCGTCCGTGGTGGGGAAGATTGCCGGGAAAAAACCCTTTGGGGGAGGGCTCGACATCTGAATATCTGGGCCAGCAAAATTCATGCTTCCGGTCCCTCCATCAACAAGATACGTGCTTACCGTCTGCTGATGCGTGATGTAGACGATCTGCTGTGGCTGAGCAGGAGGCGGCGTTGGCGTTGGAGTTGGCGTCGGGATTGGCGTTGGGGTTGGTGTTACGGTAACAGCAGGTGGCGATTGCTGCTGCTTTGCCGTGTTCTGCGTATCAGTACCGCAGGAGGAGAGAAACAAAGAAGAGCAGACAACAACTAATACCCAAACCAGCTTGCGGAGGCCCATATGTCACCAAGCCGCCGGGGAAGAGCTGCTCACAAACGGAGATGCTGGTCATAATGGGCGGGTTGGTTTTGATCCGGCAAGGGATGAAATCCGTTGCTCTTCTCCGCGCCTCCGCGGTTAACTATTACTCCAGCTTAGGAGTGCCAATACTGTCATCTGGCGAATGTGATATCAAATGATTTGTCTTACCCCGTCTATATGACATAATTTTCGCAAGACGTAACCCAGGGCTTCCTGCGCCTGAGTTCTTTGAAAACCGTACTGCTTGGCTGGATTTGTACTGCTTCGCTATTCCAGGTAATTCCTTTTTCAGGAGCGATTTCCCTCATTAAATATGCGGGGTAAAACGCTGATCAGAAGATTTTTTAGGTTACTTAGTAACCCCCCCCACCCCCCGGCCGGCTGAAAAATCATCGCCGCATGGTCATTTACTCGGCTACGGAGAAATTGTTAGCATCCCAAGTCGGGGCTCATCATCCAATTTTCATGTTTTCCGACAACCACGAGTTTAAGGAGTGTTCTTGATAGAGGCACGGTGTTTGCCGTTCAGCAACATCCCCCACACCACGCGGCTTTTCGCCGACTACACCAGCAACTTTGCTCGTGTGCAGAATTTCTATCCTCTTTCGCCGCAAGACAGCAAAGGGTTGATGGAAAGGGCTGCGCAACCCCACTACTCGCCACAGCTCCGCGCCACTGTCGCCACGGTTCTTGAGCGCCAGAACCGGCAGTTCGGCGCCTCGGCAGAAGTCATGAAGAACATTGAGCGCCTGCGCAACGGCAGCTCAGCCATGGTCACCGGACAGCAGGTTGCGCTCCTGGGCGGTCCGGCATTCGCTCTATATAAGGCGCTCAGCGCTGTTAAGCGGGCTAAACAGCTTACGGATGCCGGCCTGGATTGTGTTCCTATTTTCTGGCTGGCGACCGAAGACCATGACTTTGCCGAAGTCTCACATAGCACTCTGCGCGGCAGCGATGGAAGCTTGCATCCTGTGGCAATTCCGCCCACGGCCCCGGAAGGCACTCCGGTTGGAAAAATTGCGATTGGAGAGCAGGGAAGTGAGATCATTCGCGAAGCGGGCAAGCTGTTGGCGGAAGGTCCATTTAGGGAATGGCTGACTGAATGCTATCAGTCAAAAGAAACATTGGGCAGCGCCTTCGGCAAATTGTTTGCCAGGATTTTTGCCGATTTCGGATTGATCTTGCTTGATCCCTCTGACGCGGCCCTGCATCAGTTGGCCGCGCCGCTCTACCGTGACGCAGCCGCCCGCTCCGCCGAAATCGTAGAAGCGCTCGAAGAGCGCGGCCGCGCCCTGGAGCGCGCCGGATACCACGAGCAGGTCAAAGTCACTGCCGCTACTACACCGCTCTTTGCCGACAAGAATGGCGTCCGGACCCCCATCCGCCGCACCGATGAAGGCTTCGCAATTGGCGATGAGCGCTGTACCACCGAAGAGTTGGGTTCCTGCATCGCACAGCATCCGGAAAAATTCAGTCCTAACGTTCTGCTGCGGCCCGTGGTCCAGGATTTCCTGCTGCCCACGGTTGCCTACCTTGGCGGCCCGGCCGAGGTCGCATATTTTGCTCAGGTAGGTGTGGTGTACGAAAAACTTCTGGGCAGGGTAACGCCCATCCTGCCCCGCGCCAGCGTAACCTTGCTCGACGCGCGCGCCCAGCGTCACGTCGAGCATTACAAGTTGTCGCTCACCGATTGTTTCAGGAGCGAGCAGGAGCTGCGTGAATTGCTGGCTGCCAAAACCCTTCCTCCGGAAATTGAATCCACATTTTCCGAATCTGATCGGGAACTCAATATTTTGATTGAACGCATTACCGCCGTCGTTGCCAGGCTCGACCCCACTTTGCGTGATGCCGCCGAAAATTCCGGATCGAAGATGCGTCACCAGTTGCAGCAACTGCAAGCCCGCGCTGCCCGGGCCCAGGCCATGCGCAGCACCGAAGTTACACGCCACGCCGGCGTATTGGCGAGCACCCTCTATCCCAATCAAAAACTGCAAGAGCGTGAAATCGCTGGGATTTCCTTCCTGGCTCAATTCGGGGCGGGGGCATTGAAACAGATTTATGACCAGATCGATCTGGCCTGCACCGGCCACGCCGTAATTGCCATGTAATTCCCGCCGGCTTTGCAGCAGCTAAGCATTTCAACCGAGTTTTTCGAACCAAATAAGAAAATTGTGCGCCTGGGTGTTTCCGGAGTAGCATTACTTCCTTAGCACTTAACTGGTATGTCTACACCCAAGATGGAGGCCGCACACGAGTCCCTCGCCGTAGAGCTGAGTGGAACCTTGGCCGGGCGCTTTGAAATTCGCCAGCGCCTGGGCGCCGGGGGCATGGGTGAAGTCTATCTGGCTGAAGATACCCGCCTTAAACGCCAGGTTGCCATCAAGAGACTGGCTGCGCGTCTGCGTGCTGACCAGCTTTCCCGCGAATATTTTCTGAAGGAAGCCGAGCGGATTTCGGCGCTGAATAGCGAGCACATCGCCGGCATCTATGACGTGCTGGAAGACCGGGGCGAGGTCTTCCTCATTATGGAGTACGTGGAAGGCGCTAATTTGCGCTTTCGCTTTAATCCCCGCCCCAGCATTGAGCAATTCCTCGAAGTCGCCGTGCAATGTGCTGAGGCCCTGGCCGCCGCCCACGAGAAAAGTATTTTGCATCGCGACATCAAGCCTGAAAATATCATGCTGACCCCGGCAGGGCAGGTGAAGATTCTCGACTTTGGCCTGGCCCAGCGCCTGCGCGTAGCCGGCGAGGGAGTGCCCACCGCCAGCCTGGTTGCGCATGGCCATCCGCTTTCCGGCACCCGCGGCTATGTAGCTCCCGAGGTGCTACTCGAAAAAGAACCCGATACGCGCGCCGATATCTTCTCGCTGGGAGTGGTGTTCTATGAGTTGCTGACGGGAAATAATCCATGCTCGGCGGCCACATGGGTGGGCAGCATCGAACTCACGCTGCATGCCCGGCCTTCTCCCATTCATCAGACTAACCCTCAGGTACCCGATGATGTCGAGAGGGTTATCCGCAAGATGTTGGAGAAAGATCCTGAGGAGCGCTACGCCACCGCCCGAGATCTTTTAGTGGATCTGCGCCGCCTGCGCCGCCTGTCGGAATCAGGCGTGTTGCCTCCTCCACGCAACCTGGTCCTGCGCCGGCACAAGAAATTGACGATCTGGAGCAGCGTCATTGCCACGTTGGCGGTAATCGCCGTGTTCGTGCCGTGGCGAACTTTGGCCCGCCAGCTCCAGCAGAAAATTTCTCCACCACAAAATATTCCGGCGGCCATTCCCGATCAAAAACTGGTGGCGGTCCTCCCATTTCGCACGATTGAAGCCTCGCCGGAGGTAAAAACATTCAGCGAAGGCCTGGCCGAGACGGTGACAGCTAAACTTACGCAACTCACCGCCACTCATGCGTTGCAGGTAGCGCCCGCATCTGGCATTACCGACGTGGATGAGGCCCGCAAAGAGCTAGGGGTAAATTTGGTGGTGCAGGGCAGCCTGCGGCAGTCGGGTGATACGGTACGCATTACCTACGCATTGATCGACGCAATTTCGCACCGCCAGTTGCGTGGAGACACAATCACGGCTTCCAGCTCTGATCCGTTTGCGTTAGAAGACCGCGTGGTAGCAGGCGTGCTCTGGATGCTGGAGTTGGAAGTGACTCCCGACGAGCGTCCGCAACTGGAAAAGCACGGGACGACGATTGCCGGCGCCTATGATCTTTATATCCGCGCCCGGGGCGATTTGCAGAACTATACCGATCCTGCCGCGGTCGAGAGCGCCATCGAGAACTTCTCGCGTGCGATCTCCCTCGACCCGAATTACGCCTATGCCTACGCGGGCTTAGGAGAGGCTTACTGGGATAAATATCGCATCAACAAGGCGTCAAAATATATTCCCAAAGCCAGGGACGCTTGCCAGCACTCTCTCATCTTAACCACCGACCTTGCCGCCGGCCATGTTTGCCTGGGGAACCTGCTGCTGACGACAGGGAAATATGAAGATGCCAGCGCGGAATTCAGCCGCGCTCTTGCCGCCGACTCCACCGACGACGATGCTTACCGGGGGCTGGCCTCAACCTACGAACAGATGGGCCGGTTGCAGGATGCCGAGCAGACCTATCAACGCGCCATCGAATTGCGCCCGCATTACTGGGCAGGCTATCGGTGGTTGGGTCACTTTTACGCCCAGCACGGGCGCTACCAGGAAGCCGTCGAACAATTTAGCCGTGCCGCCGCCGTCTCACCCGACAATAGCTCCATTTATTACAACCTGGGTGGGCTCTATATCTTCATGGGGCGCTACAACGATGCCGTTCATGCATTGCAGCGGGCCATTGCTCTGCGTCCTGGGTTTGAGGCCTACGCCAATTTAGGGCAGGCTTACATGCGCTTGCGGCAATTTAACGATGCCATCGCATCATTCCAGCAGGCACTGACGCTAAACCCGCATGACTTTCGCTCCACCGGCTATCTTGCTGATGCCTATTATTGGGCGCCGGGCAAGCGCGACCAGGCCATTCCCTTGTATGAGCGGGCCGTCACAATGACGGATGAGGATCTGAAGCTTAATCCCAAGGATAACGATGTACACCTGTTGCTGGCGGAATACCATGCCCGGCTCGGACACGCTGAGCCTGCGCGCATGCACATGCGGCTGGCGCTCAAGTTCCATCCCGATGAGCCCGAGGTCATGTTTTTTGCAGCCCTGGTAGAAAATCAATTGGGGAACAAAGCCGGAGCGATTCAGTGGCTGGGCAAGGCCCTGCATCAGGGTTACTCGCTGGCGGAAATCAATGCAGCCGTTGATTTTGACAATTTACGCCCCGATCCTGTCTTTCAGGCAATGGTGCAGGCAACTGGTCAAAAGGGTTAAGATAAGCAATACGCGGGGTGGTATATGTCCAAAAAGCCCGATTCGTTCGAGGTCGCATGTCCGTGCTGCGGCGCCATGCTCAAAGTGGATTCTGCCAGCCACGCTGTGATTGCCCATATACCTCCCGAGCGCCCCAAAACGTTCAATGATTTTGAAGAGGCGGCACGCGCCATGAAAGAGCAGGATAGCCGCCGCGAGTCGATCTTCCGCCAGTCGGTTGAAGCGGAAAAGAATAAATCCGATTTGCTGGACAAAAAGTTCCAGGAAGCAATGAAGCGCGCCAAAGAGACGCCCGACGCTCCTCGGCGCATCCGCGACATCGATCTTGATTAACAGCCGCCCGCTTCTGCTGGGCCATCGCGGCGCCCGCCGCACAGCCCCGGAAAATACCCTGGCAGCATTCGACCTGGCCCTCGCCCATGGATGCAATGGCTTTGAATTCGACGTGCGTTCTACCGCCGATCAGCGCGCTATCCTCTGCCATGATCCTACCCTTGCAGGCTTCACCGTGGCTGAAGCCGAGTATTCCGCCATCCTGGAAAAGTGCCGCTCGAATTTTTCCGGCGACGGCAAAGCAGATTGTGAAATCATTCCGTGTCTCGAAGATGTCATAGCACGTTATGCCGGCCGCGCCTATCTCGATATTGAGCTGAAGGTTCCCGGCCTGGAGGAAAAGGTAGTTGCTCTGGTGAGAGCTCTCGCCGCCGATACTTATGTTGTTTCTTCTTTTGCGCCCGAGGTGCTGAAAGCCATTCATTCCCTGGAGCCGTCCATATCGTTGGGGTTGATTTGCGATCGGCAGCCAATGCTTGATCTCTGGCAAGAAATTTCGTACGCCGTCGTTATTCCTGAGCGTACCCTGGTGTCGCAGCCGCTGATGGACGCAATTCGCTCTGCTGGAAAAAAAGCCTTTGTCTGGACCGTGAATCAGGAAGAAGAAATGCGGCGGCTGGCGAAGGCTGGGGTTGACGCAATTATTTCAGATGATACCGAATTGCTAGGCCGCGCATTTTCCCATGTTCGGCAGGGTAGGACCGACGAGGGGTCGCCCGCTCGATGAGGGATTGAGAAACTTTGTGCGCTCTTCCTCAAACTCTTCCAATGCCTTTTGGATTGTGGTGCTGCTCCAGCCCATCACCTGTCCAATCTTGTGTGCCGCCTCAGCGCTGCATTCTTCAGACCAGCAAGCGCCCAGCGCGGCCGGCGTCCGCCGCAACAAGACGTCGCCCAGTGTAATCGCATGCTGGCTTCTGAAAGCCGCCACTGCCTCGGCTACTATGTGCACGGTATGTTGGCACAGGGGAGCGCGATATTCTTCAGCGCGAGCTGCCAGGCGGGCAATCACTAATGCTCTGCGGCCATGCCATTCGGCCAGGGCCCGGGCTGCGCATTCGGGAATGCCGGCAAATAGGGCAATGTGCCGTGACCACTGGCGCAGCGTGGTTTCCACACCGTCGAGCGGCGCCAGGGCAATCTGGAGGGTGCCCGCGTACTCGCGGCGAGCTCCAATCTTACGCGCGCACTGGCGGGCCAGACTGGCGGCCGTGGTCAATTTGCCGCCGATCACAGAAATCAATCCGGCCGCGCCCTCTTCGGAGTGGTCGTGCAAGAAGTGCCTTCGCGTAATGGCTTGCGGAGTTTTATCCGGCGAATAGGGCAGAGGACGAACTCCTGCGAATGCATAGCGCACGTCGCTCTTTGTGAAATGCTGGCGTGGGAAGAAAGATGTGAATGAACTCAGCAGATAGTCAATTTCCATCTGCGATGGCTTGGTTTCCCCTGGGTCCTCTTCATCGGCCACTTCCGTGGTCCCCACCAGCAGCTGGCCGTTCCACGGGATTACAAAGAAAGGCCGGTGATCGGCAGCTTCGGTATATATTGCTGAGTGCGGCAGGCCGGTAACGGCGGGCAAGACAATATGACTGCCGCGGACTCCACCCACCAGCCGTTTGGCTCCACGCAGGGAAAACTGCTGGCACACGCGATCGCACCACGGACCTGTGGCATTGATGATCCACGAGGCCTCGACGGTCTGCTCGGTGCCATCAAGTTGATCGTGAAAAACCACAGCGCGAGCGCGGCCGTCGTCAATCTTTAAGTCCAATACCTGCGCATGGTTCCTGGCCACACAATCTGACTGCAGTGCGTCGGCCAGCCACTCGGCAACCAGTAGTTCAGGAAATTCACATTGGGCGTCTTCATAGCAGAACGTGGAAAAAGCAACTCCATGATCGAGCTGCTCTTCCAAGAGCCGGCAATCTTCTTTTGAGCTGCTATTAAGGCCATGCTGGCCGGCGAGAGCCTTGTAAACCCACAATCCCGCACGAATTGCCAGTGCGTTGTGGCGCATGCCTGGCTTGAGTGCCAGCAGGAATTGCATAGGACGGACCAAATGCGGCTGCTGACGCAGAAGATGCTCGCGCTCTTTGAGGCACTCCCGCACGAGCCCTAATTCCCCATGCTCCAGGTAGCGCAAGCCGCCATGGATGATGCGCGTGGAACGGCTGGTAGTGCCAGAGGCAAAATCATTCTGCTCCAGAAGCAGCACACGCTTACCGCTTTGGGCGCACTCTCGCGCAATGGCCACTCCGCTGATGCCGCCGCCAATGACCACTACATCGAAGTGGTTACCGTCCAGGGAGGGCCGAACGGTGCTAAAAGCCTCCATGCTCAATTAGATGCAGAGTAACAGTCGGAAAGCAATAGTATTTTCTGTGCCTGGCGGTACTAAAGTCACAACTATTAGGCTTCAAAAATTTACCAGGCCTTACAGTCTCTAATCTTGATCGGAGCACCAGCTTACCGGTGTTCATTTGCTGGCTCGTAACAATATCGTTTAGATTAAAACCCATGCCGACAACGGGAGAACGATTCGAACGCGCCGTCTCCATCATGGCGCGGTTGCGTGGTCCAGGGGGCTGTCCCTGGGACCGTGAACAGACGTTTGATTCCATAAAACCCTACACCTTGGAAGAAACCTACGAGGTCTTAGAGGCCATCGATAACCGCGATTTTGACGAATTGCGCGGCGAATTGGGCGACCTGCTCCTGCAGGTCCTGTTTTATGCCCAGATGGCGAAAGACGAAAACCATTTCAGTATCGATGAGGTACTTGATCGCCTCTGCGATAAGTTAATAGGCCGCCATCCCCATGTATTCGGAGATGTGAAGGCCGAGACCTCGGTTGAGGTATTACGGAATTGGGAAGCCCTGAAGGCGGAAGAAAAGAAAAACCGCCAAGTGGCAAAAGGCCAGGATCAGAGTGAACCGCTGCCCGCCGGGCCTTCGTCGGTGCTGTCTGGAGTTTCATCCGGAATCCCTGCATTGCTCGAAGCCTACAAGCTCAGCTCGCGTGCCGCCCATGTAGGATTTGACTGGCCCGACATTTACGGCGTATTCGAAAAGCTGGAAGAAGAAACCGAGGAGTTGAAGAAGGACCTCAAAGAATTTCCCGCTCCCGGCCCCCGTCCTCATGGACGCGGCATCGCCGGCTCCGGCACTGCTCAAATCCCGGAGAACCTGCGTCAGCGACTGGAAAGCGAAATCGGAGACCTGTTATTCGTTGCCGTAAATTTGGCCCGCTATCTTTCCCTTGATTCCGAACTCGCGTTGAAAAAGACCAACCGTAAATTCCGGCATCGTTTCCAGTATGTAGAAGAAAAGTTACGCGCTCAGGGGCGGAAACCGGGGGAAGCTTCTCTGCAGGAGATGGAGGCGCTATGGCAGGAATCGAAACAGAAAAATCCGCCGGAGCGGCAAAAATAAAGAATGCCGACTGCTCAACCCATTCTGATCCGTAAATGCGTGGAGTTTGCCGAATTACAGGCCTGCATCGCCATACAGAAAGACGTTTGGCAGTTCGATGACGCTGACCTGGTTCCACTGCGCATGTTTGTAGTGGCCCAAAAGATCGGCGGGCAGGTGATAGGCGCCTTTAACGGCAAAGAGCTGGTTGGCTTTGTGTTCTCGATTCCCGGAACGCGCGCGGGCAAACCCTACCTGCACTCCCATATGATGGCCGTGCGCGAGCCATACCGCAACTCCGGGCTTGGGCAAAAGTTGAAACTGGCGCAGCGTGAAGATGCACTCGCCCGCAACTTCGACCTTATTGAATGGACCTTTGATCCCCTGGAGATCAAGAATTCATTCTTAAATATTGCAAAATTAGGCGCCATGACCCGGCGTTATAGCGTCAATCATTATGGGATGTCTTCTTCCCCTTTGCAGGGAGGGCTGCCTACCGATCGGCTGGTTGCCGAATGGTGGCTGCGTTCAAAACGGGTGACCGCTCTTTTGAACTCCGGAGCGCCCTCGCTCAAACCGGTCGTTACCATAGATGTGCCGGTGCAAGTCTACGAGTGGAAGTCTTCGGATCACACTCGCGACCAGGCCAAGCAAGTGCAATTACGAAATCGCGAGGCCTTTCTCAAAGCCTTTTCCGAAGGCTTGGCGGTTTTAGGATACGAACGAGATGCACAGGGCAACGGAAAATTTCTGCTGGGAAGGTGGGATGAACCCTGGTCGTACTCCCATGAAGATGGAACGCCATGATTAAAATCGAAGCGGTTACGCTGCGTGAAATCCGCATGCCGCTGGTGCACTTCTTTGAAACCAGCTTCGGCCGGACCTATCATCGCCGCATCCTGCTGGTTTGCATTCATTGCGATGGAATTGAGGCATGGGGAGAGTGCGTGGCCGGTGAAGCGCCACACTATTGCGAGGAATCCATTGATACCGCCTGGTATGCCATACGTGAGTATCTGGCGCCTGCTGTTCTAGGTAAATCTCTCGCTCATGGCCGCGATTGCGCGCCGCTGCTGGCTTCGGTGCGCGGTCACCGCATGGCCAAAGCCGCGGTCGAAAATGCGCTGTGGCACGCCGAATCCATACAGCAGGGAATTCCTCTCTGGAAGCTTCTCGGTGGCGTTCGCGCCGAGGTCCCGTGCGGGGTCTCCATTGGTATTCAGGATTCGGTCGAACAGTTGTTGGAAAAAATCCAAGCTGAACTCGCCGCCGGCTATCAGCGCATTAAGGTCAAGATTAAACCCGGCTGGGACATAAACGTCATCGAGCGCATTCGCGCGCGCTGGCCCAAAATCCTGTTAAGCTGCGATGCCAATTCGGCGTACACGCTGGAAGATGCTGACCATCTCTTGAAACTTGATCCTTTCAACCTGCTGATGATCGAACAACCCTTGTGGAATGATGACATCTATTTTCACGCTCGCCTGCAAAAGCGGCTGAAGACCTCGCTTTGCCTGGATGAGAGCATTCGTTCAGCACGCGATGCTCAAATGGCGGCCGAGCTTGGGGCTTGCAGGATCATTAATATCAAAGTAGGCCGCGTCGGGGGTTTCAGCGAAGCCATTGCTGTGCACAATGTCTGCCGGGCGGCGGGGATTCCCGTATGGTGCGGAGGAATGCTGGAATCCGGCATCGGACGCGCCCAGAACCTGGCGCTATCCACACTCGAGAATTTCACGTTGCCCGGCGATGTTTCCGCTTCCAAGCGCTATTGGAAAGAAGACATCATTGAGCCGGAAGTGCTGGTATCGCCCCAAGGTACAATTCGCGTTTCAAGTGAAGCCGGAATTGGCCACCGGATCAGGAAAGACTTGATTCAGCAACTCACCGTCAGGGAAGAAACTCTGAGCGCCGTCTCTGCCTAGAGCTATTTCACAGCCGCAGGCACATTGCTTTGGCCCTGCGCGAGTTGAGGATTCTGTTGCTTCAGCACATTGATGCCTTCTTCCAGGCTAAGATGCGGGGGCGCCGGATGAAAATCGCCAGTAACTTCTTTCTCGTCAATATTTAATTTCTTAAACAGAAGGATGCGGCCGGTAAACTTCATCTCCAACTTTGTTGTTTCCCATCGGCGAGGACTGATCTTAGATTGCTCCACTTCAAATTTTCCACCTTTGTCCAGGCGCCCGAAAATACCCCATCCGAAGGTGACTTCCTGCGTCAGGTGAGCATCAATCTTGACCAGACGCTTCTCAGCAGGATCAATGAGCATGGTGCCTTCCATGCCGCGATAAATCTGCGTCTCGCGGCTGGGAGGATTGAAATTTGGGTTTGGCTTAAACTGTAACCGCACCAACGCGCCATATTGAGGAGAGTCTTCTTTCCCATCATATTGAAAGATAAAAGCATCAGGCATGGCTTTCAGCATTTTGCTGGTGCGTTCTTCGTCTTCGAGTTGCTCCTTGCGGTGCTTGTTCCTGGTCTCTGGATCGGTCGCAAGTTTTTGCAGATGTATGTCTTCTTTCCGCATCTGGTCGGCAGGAAGCGGCTTACCATTCATCGCTACCAACCGGCCTACGGCGCCTTCATCGGTTTCCACATATTCCTTGGTTTGTTCGCTACCGGGAGAGAGCTTGCGAACCATATAAAAATACTTTTCGTTTCCAACTGTCTGCTTGAGTTCGTTATCAACGGCTTGGCGCACAAGATCGTTGGGCGATGAAGGTAAATGGAGATCCGAGCTTGGGGTTTGAGAGGTAGAGCTATCCTGTTGTTTGCCGTCACTGGCATTGGACGGCAAAGCCAGAAAAACGGCCACAAGAGCGATCGACAGGGCCGAAGGCGCCAGAATTCCTCTCCTGCGTTCGCAAGATGGCATAAGTCTTACTTAGTTAGATTGTTCCGGCAGCTTTTCCGTTGCACAGAAATAACAGGAAACTTGCGGTCTTCCGCGATAACAAAAAAGAGGAGAGGCTGGCGCTTGCCAGCCTCGAAGGAGGAGAAATATGAGGGTTATGAGAGCAAGGTCGGCCGTTCGGAAAGGCAGTCCCACTGGTAAGAAGTTGCGCACAACGACAAAAACCGTTGTTCCCCTGGTTTTCGGTCTCTATCGCCCGGCGCAACAATCCGATCAGGCCGACTTCTCTTGGATATTGCACGCATTTGGCCAAACTCAGGCGATGCCAGCATAACGTTAACTAAGTGATAAACACTGGAAATTGGAGTATTTGAGCCATCCAGATACAGGAATGCCAAGCTGCTCGGTAGACCTATGTACTCATTAGTTACCCTTGGGTTCCATCCCTGTGGTATTAGGTTCTCAGGCATTGGTTTAGAACGGCTTGAGCGCACTTGCGCAGCAACCTGCCTCGGAGAAAGGCTTTCTTCGCAGACGGGAAGGCAGTATAGTGTGCAGAACGCCATCCTGATCTCTGCTGTCTGAGCTGCCGAATTATTCTGCTTCGGGACATCCGATCAGCCTGCGCGAACAATGGGAGAGACTTATGTGGAAAGCGCGTCCTGACGAAAAATCACCTGGCTCAGCGGCCCCGGCCCCGAGCACGACCAACACCACGACCACCATGCCCACCACCACGGTAGTCAGCGCCGGCAATACAGCGGCGCCAACTGCGCCTGCTGCACCGCGTTCGAATTTTGCTCCACAGCGTCCGGGTGAAAATTTCCGCGCCGAGGTTGCGCACATTGGCAAATCGGTGCTGATCAAAGGCGAGCTTTCCGGAAGCGAAGACCTATATCTCGATGGAGAGGTTGAGGGCAGTGTTGATCTTAAGCAGCACAGCCTGACTGTGGGTCCGCATGGCCGCATCCGCGCTAACATTCGCGCGCGCGAGGTAATTGTGCACGGTAAAGTGGATGGCAACATAACGGGCGACGAAAAGGTGGAGCTCAAAAAATCAGCCGTGCTCACCGGTGATATCACCACTCAGCGCATCATGATCGAAGATGGAGCTTTCTTCAAAGGAGCTATCGACCTTCTAAAGGAAGGAAAATCCCAGTCAGGAGAGCACCGGCGTGAGCTGAGTTTTAACGCGGCCGCCGGATCGAATTCCTGATGCCGCAGTTCTTAAAGATGTTCCGCAGTTCAACCACGGCTGGAACGCCGGCGTTGGCCCCATCGCAAGAGCGTGTGCCGCGGCGCTCCACCGGGTTTCAGGAATTTACCAAGGTCCTTCAGGCCAGGGAAGGGCTTAACGTTCTGGATCTGGGACCAACCTCGCCCACGAATATTCACTATCTCACTTCACTCGGACACAAAATCTATAATGTGGATGTCCTGCTGTCTTCTATGGACCCGGCACTGCTGCGTCCCGGGGAGGATGGCGCCGCCATTGTGGATGTAGAACGCTTCTTCGCCGAGAACCTTGTTTTTCGCGGAGAGCAGTTCGATGCCGTGCTGCTGTGGAGCGTCGCCGACTATCTGCCCGAGTCCCTGGTGAAACCGTTGGTGGAGCGCATTCACAGCGTGATGCAGCCGGGCGGAATGTTACTGGGCTTCTTTCATACAAAGGACGCCGGTCCGCAGGCTCCCTATCATCGCTATCACATCGCCGGCGCCGATACCCTGGAGCTGCAGCAGGTGCCGCGCTTCCGCCTGCAGCGCGTCTTTAACAACCGGCACATTGAAAATCTCTTCCAGAACTTCAAGTCCCTGAAGTTCTTCCTCGCCCGCGATCATACTCGCGAAGTCCTGGTTGTGCGCTAGACCAGTCTGCACACGCCGGGGGGTAGTTGTGCCACACGGCTGTTGCTAACTTATCCCGAAACTCTTGTAGCCTTCAGCATGAACTGCGTCATTCCCGTGGTCTGGATAAGGCGGGTAAGCGGAACTCGTACAGGACGCGGCAATTCGATCATCCTTCGTATCCAGCGTGCGCGTTGAAAGGCAGGAAGAAGTTTGCTTTTGTACTGCCGGGCGTAGCTTTCAAGGGCAGCGTGCAAATCACACTCTTTGCTCATGAATGGAATCAAGGCTTCTCCTGCCAGCATGCCGCTGTGCAGCGCCAGCGTCATTCCATCGCCGACGAAGGGATCGATAAATCCGGCGGCGTCGCCCGCGTTGATCATGCCATCTTCCACCGGAAGCGGTTTTCTGAATAAAAGCGGAGAGGTTGTGACAGTCTCCATTACAGGTATCCAATCCTGGCTGCGCCGGTCAAGCTCAGGATGCAATCTACACACCTCGCCGAGCGATGTAGCCACCTCGGCACGCACCATGGCGCAGGCATTCACCCGATGCTGTCCAACGGGCTGCACGCCGCAATAGCCGCCATCAAAAAGGTAGAGATCGATCGCATGTGGAGCCATGTCTTCAGTGAAATGGGCTTTTAATCCGATCCATTTGTTAAAGGAACCGTTGGAGACATTAACTCTTCTCTGAGTGAAAACAGACCATCTTCCGGCGGCGTTAATAAGCGCCGCCGATTGTATGCTCGTTCGTTCAAGCTGAAGCCTGAAGGGACCGTTCCCTTCAGTTTTCAAGACCGGAACCTTTTCGCGGCAGTCAACCCCAAGCTTTCCTGCGCGCTGCCATAACGCAAGATCAAGGTCAAAGCGCGTGATACTGGCCGCCGCTGGCTGAATGGGCGAAGACAGAACCCGGCCATCTACCCGAATATTGGCATGACTGAGAGGCGGCACTTGATTGATCAGGAGCGAGATTTCCGCCGGCTGCAGAATCTTACCCAGTGCGGCGACACCTTCCGGGGAGACGAATTCTCCACAGACCTTGTGGCGCGGATATGAGCCGCGCTCCAGGATGAGGATTTTGGTTGCAGGCGCAGACTGCATGATTGTGATGGCGGCGGCGCATCCCGCCAGCCCTCCACCCACGATCGCCAGGTCGTATCCACTCATGCAGTTCACACTTAAGACTAACTCATTGTGCCCAGGCGATTGCGCCCATGCGAAAAAGATAATGCCGGCTGATTTCAACGCGAACTGCCCGGCTTCTTCTTAACAGGCTCTGCAACTCTTCGGGAGTATACGAGCGCCTTACCGATGCCGGGGCGTCGTGCCGGGTAAGCCGGCTGCGAAAGAGAGGGAAGCCTGCGTAGACCAGAGCTAAATGCATCCGGTGGCGGCGCAGGTCGTTCATGAGCACAGCTTTGCGCGCGACCCGCAAGGCCTCATTCACAAATAGGAGAATCTCATCGGGCTCCAGATGGTGCAGAAATGCCGAGCAAGCCACCAGGTCGAAACTCTTGTCGGCAAAGGGCAGCGCCAGCGCATCGCCGGCAACTGCCCTGAATTTACCATTGAGATGTGAGGGGTTTTTGTCGAGCAGCGTGACGGCCAGCTTGATCCCTTTTTGCTTCAGGCTTTCGCAGGCAGTAGAAGCGACGTCCCCAGAGGCTCCGGCTACGTCGAGGAACGAAAATTCCTTTTGACCAGTCCGGGCAGCTACGGTTCGGATCAAGTCTATGCTCGTGCCGCTACCGCCAAAGCAGCGATTGATGAGCCGCAAATCCGCCAGGGAAGACGCAATTTCGCCGGGATTGCCAGCATCGCTGTCGAGCAGTTCGGCGGTGACGGTGCGCTTCATTGTCCCTGAAACACTTTATCATTCACAATAATGAAACCGCCGAGGCGCAGAGACGCGGAGTAAAAACATTAGGTTGCACCACGTAGGCCTGAGATGGTGCCTTGATGGTGCCTTGATCTCAAGAAGAAGCTTTAACCAGCCGTGGGAGTAAGCCGAGGAAAGTGCTTTATGGCGAATTTTTCCTCCGCGTCTCCGCGTCTCCGCGCCTCCGCGGTGAATAAGGCTTCTTATACTTCGGCCAGCTCTTCTTCCAGCAACTGCTTGTTATACAGGTCGGTGTAGTAACCGTTGCGGGCTACCAATTCATCGTGCGTCCCTGATTCGACGATGCAGCCATCGTGCAGGACCGCGATGCGGTCAGCGTTGCGCACAGTGGAAACGCGGTGAGAAATGAAGATGGTTGTGCGGCCCTGCATCACCTCGCGCAAATGGCCGAGGATTTTTTCTTCTGTTTGGGTATCAACACTGGAGAGCGCGTCATCCAGGATCAGAATTCGCGGATCGCGCAGGATGGCGCGGGCAATGGCGGTGCGCTGTTTCTGTCCCCCGGAGAGCGTGATGCCGCGCTCGCCCACCATGGTGGAATACTTTTCCGGAAACCCTTCGATTTCGCCCGCGATATTGGCTGCGGTGGCGGCTTCATGAATGGCGGCGTCAGTGGCCTCTTCTTTGCCCAAGGCTATGTTTTCGCGGATGCTGTCGCTGAACAGGAACGTCTCTTGCGGCACGAAGCCAATACTGCGGCGCAGGTCTGCCAGAGGAAACTCGCGAATCGGGCGGCCATCAATCAAGACCATCCCCGGGGCAGCGTCGTAAATGCGCGGAATCAAATTGACCAGAGTTGATTTTCCAGATCCGGTTGGGCCAACCACCGCCAGGCTGGTTCCCGCCGGGACCTTCAGATCAACGTTCTTGAGAATGGGCACACCGTTGTAGCTGAAGTTGAGCCCGCGAAATTCAATTTCGCCAGCAATGGCCTCACCGGTTTTATCGTGGAAAGCAAGGCTATCGGTGATCTCGGGCTTTTCCGCAAAGATTTCGTTGATGCGCCCCATGGACGCGGTGCCACGCTGAAATATATTCAAGACCCAACCCAGGGCGATGATCGGCCAGGTGAGCTGCACCATGTAGGTATTGAAGGCGACAAAATCACCCACGGTCATATGCCGCAGCAGCACTTCGCGTCCACCGAGCCACAACACCAACACGATAGCCAGGCCCAGCAGAAGCTCCAAAGTCGGCCACAACATTCCCATCAGACGTACCAGCAACAGGCTGCGCCGGATGTATTCCTGGTTGGCTCCTTCGAAGGCTTCGATCTCAGCCTTTTCCTGCACGTAAGCCCGCAACACGCGGACTCCGGAAAAATTCTCTTGCGCCCGCGCAGAAATATCGGAAAACATCGCCTGGATGCGCTCAAAGCGCTCATGAATGCGCCGTCCGAAATACTGCACGATGATGCTGACCAGGGGAAGCGGCAGGAAGGCCCAGGTGGTGAGCCTGGGGCTGATGTGCCACATGAAGACCAGGGCAGCGGCGGTGAACACAATGGTGTTGGCGGAATACATGATGGCCGGCCCCAGCAGCATGCGTACCGCATTCAGGTCGTTGGTGGCGCGGGCCATGATGTCGCCAGTCCGCGTGCGCTGGTAGTAGGAGTAGGAGAGCCCTTCCAGGTGGCGGAACATGTCATTGCGCAGATCGAACTCGATCTCGCGCGAGATGCCAATCAGCTTCCAGCGGGTGAGGAATTGAAAAATCCCTTTGGCTAGCGCAACACCAATGAGTTGCACTGAGGCGATGGCGAGCGCATAAACGATGATCTTGGCATTTGCATGATCCGAGGCATTTCGGATGCTCAGCGAGACCGGAAGCTGTATAAGCAGATCGTGAACATGGCTCCCTGCGGTCAACTCGTCGATGGCGCGCTTAATGAGCAGAGGAAAAATAACCCAGATGCCGTTTGTAAGCAGGACGAAAAGTGTACCGAAGGCAAATCCCCAACGGTATCTCCAGAAATACGGCTTTAAGGTTCCCAGGTTCTTGAACATTGCTGATTAGACGATTCTAGCAATTTATGCGCTGCAAAAATTAGCAGACTAAAACTTGTTTGTCATCCTTTCCGCAAAAATAGCCTCCATCGAAGTTCACTTACCCCCCTCCCCTTGCTCAGCAAGGGTCTGTGCATTAACTCATTCGTGTTCAATAACATGCGCGCCCAGAACGCGGTGCTGAAGTAATGCTGAACTGGTGTCATGCGGCTTTTGCCTAACCCTTTCAGAAAACTATTGCGAGATAACGCTCAGTCCTCGACCCGAGGCAGAGCCCAAAGAAAATGATGGGTTAGAATTCGGCAAAATACAAGGTTTTGATACCACTCTGTGCATTTATTCTTCAACTCCCAGTGGTCATAACGTGGATACAATAGAGCTATGCAGCGCGTGTACATGGACAACAATGCTACCTCGCCTCTATTACCAGAGGCGCTGGAGGCCATGCGTCCGTATCTGGGCGAGCGCTTTGGCAATGCTTCTTCTATCCATCATCATGGGCAGCAGACCCGGGCGGCGGTCGAGCGCGCGCGGGAGAGCGTTGCCCGCTTGCTGAACTGCCGTGCAGCCGAGATTGTCTTCACCAGCGGCGGCACCGAGGCCGATAACCTCGCGGTTTTTGGCATGGTCCGCGCTGGCGATCACGTGGTTACTTCCATGATCGAGCACCATGCCGTGCTCAACTCATGCCATCGCCTGGAAAAGATGGGATGCACGGTCACCTACGTTCCCGTGGATGGCCGCGGCCTGGTTGATCCGGAAGACGTAAGGCGTGCGCTTCAGCCGAAGACCCGGCTGATCTCCATCATGATGGCGAACAACGAGACGGGAGTGCTGCAGCCTGTGGACGCCATCGGCCAAATCGCTGCCGAGGCCGATATTTATTTTCATACCGACGCCGTACAGGCGGCAGGGAAGTGCGTGATTGATGTAAGCAAGATTGGCTGCGACCTGCTTTCCATCTCCGGGCATAAGATGCATGCGCCGCAAGGGACCGGGGTGTTGTATGTCCGCAAGGGAACATTGATTGATCCGCTGTTCTACGGCGGCAACCACGAGCGCCAGCGCCGCGCGGGAACCGAAAACGTGCCCGGGATCGTGGCTTTAGGCAAGGCAGCCGAGATTGCCGTTGCAGCTTTCGAAAATGGAGAAGTCACACGCCTGGGAGCTTTGCGCGACCGCTTGCAGCAGGGAATCTTGAGCGCGGTAGATGAAACCGGCGTGAATGGCGAGGGCGCTCCGCGCGTCCCGACAACGACGAATATTCATTTTGACCACATCGAGGGCGAAGCATTAATCATTGCCCTCGATCTGAAAGGCCTGGCGGTTTCAACCGGCGCCGCGTGCTCCTCCGGGGCGCTTGAGCCATCCCACGTTCTAATGGCCATGGGATTGGCCCCCGAACGCGCCCGCGCCAGCCTGCGCTTCAGCCTGGGCAAACTCAATACTGCGGAAGATGTTGATTTTGCTCTTTCGATTATTCCAGCGACTGTGGCCAGGTTGCGTGAGTTGTCGCCAGTGTATAAGAAGCACTTAGCACTTGGCACTTAGCATTTAGCCAGTTAAGAAGCATTTAGTCCTCAGCATTCAGCCAAATAACCAAATAAGAAGCATTCAGATCAGATCTGATTTTTACTACTGTAATGCCTATTAACTATTTACTTATTATCCTTATTGGCAACACAGCATACTGAGAGCTCATCCCTTTGGAACGGGAGGTGAGTCTCATGTCGCTTCCGTCGCGAGCGCATAGATGCCTTGGGCCCTTCATTGTCGTTCTGGTTTTTATCTGGGTCCTCTTTTTAATCGGGTGTGGAACAAGTAGTAGTGGCAAGCCATCTATAGGCGGTCCTTCGGCTGCGCCGCCCTCGTCTGGCGGTTCGGGAGGTGGTGGTGGTGGCGGCGGTGGCGGTGGCGGCACTGCGACTCCTCAGTTTATTTATTTCGGTGGGGCAGATACTTCGATTTCAGGCATACGAATCCAATCCGGCACAGTTTCATTGGTTCCCGGTTCGCCTTTTACGGTAGGCAGCGGGACAGGGTTCGATATGGTGGCTGCGGGCGACATTATCTTCACCGATGGATCGAGTTCACCGCCGCTTCAGAGCTGGCGAGTTGATCCGCAAACCGGCACACTGGCTCAGATCTCCTCCAGTTCGCAAACGGCTGGCCAACTCACCGTCGATCCGTCTTCCGAATTCCTTTACGGGGTGCAGTTTGGGACCAATATCTATGGATACTCGATCGATCATGGGAATGGGAAGCTTACGCTTCTATCCGGCTCCCCGTTCCAGGATTCGCATGAGATCGCCAGGCCCCAAATCTCACCGGACGGAAATTGGATGTGCGGAGCAGGTTTTGTCGGGCCTGGAGTACCCGGCGACATTTCCTGCGCACACCGAGACCCTACAACCGGCGCGATTTTAACCGGCGCCGGCAATCAAGTGTCTGGATTTGCAGGCACGGCCAGCGGTGGCGCTCCATTTGTTGCAGGCGGCTATCTGCTGGCCAACACACTGAGCCCAGCCGGGATCGGTGTGTTTCAAGTGACATCTACAAGAATTCAGCAGGTGAATAACTATCCAGGAGCGCATGGCGGGATAGCGGTTGACCAGACCGGCACACACGTTGCGGTCAGCAGCGATGACTTGACCGTTACGCTGTTCAGCTTCACCCCTACTGGCGCTACTTTGACGCAAATCGCGCAAACAGCTCTGAAGCAGGCGCCCGCAGGCATGAGCTTCAGCTGTGACGGCAACTATCTCGCGGTTGCCCACACCGACAATGCCGTCTCTGCTTATTCCGTATCCTCTGGCGGATTACAGGAAATAAGCGGCTCGCCAATGCCGGTTGCGAAAGGCCCGTCTCAGGCGGTGGCGGCGTGCTCTGCAGGGCACTAAGCGGAATTAAGAGGCCCGTCAGAAAGTTATCACTTAGCATTTAGCCAATTGAGAGTTTCGCTTGTCATCCAAATAATCTTCAATTAACAGTTAGAATAGAATTTGGCATCGTGAAGCCTCTCTGATGGCTCAATGCCAAGTGCTAATTACTAAATGCTGTCTTCAAAGACAATCGCCGTAGCCATGTCGGGCGGTGTGGATTCTTCCACCGTTGCGGCCATGCTGCGTGCTGAGGGGCACAACGTCGTTGGGCTGACCATGCAGCTGTGGAACCAGCGGCGGCTGGCCGGGCACGAGGGCATGCCTGAGCAGGTTCGGGGACGCTGCTGTTCGATTGACGATGTTTACGATGCCCGGCGCGTGGCTGAGATCCTCGAGATTCCTTACTATGTGGTCAACAACGAGGAGCGCTTTGAGCAGGATGTTGTCCGTCCGTTTGTGGAGGAGTATCTTTCCGGGCGGACGCCGATCCCCTGCAGTCTCTGCAACAATCACTTGAAGTTTGATCAGTTACTCATTACAGCGCAACAGATTGGGGCTGACACTCTGGCCACCGGCCACTACGCCCGGATTGAGTTCAATGCCGCCACTGAGCGATGGAACCTGCTGCGCGGCGTTGACCGCTCCCGCGACCAGAGCTACTTTCTTTTTGGACTTACCCAGGAGCAGCTTAGCCGCACGATTTTTCCATTGGGAAACATGATCAAGCCGCAGGTTAGGGAGAAGGCACGCGTGCTGGGATTGGCGCCCGCCACTTCGGAGAAACCCGATTCGCAGGAGATATGCTTTGTCCCTGGCGGCGACTACAAGAAGTTCATTGATGCGTATCTTGCCGAGCAGGGCGAGGCGCTGCCCGATACTTCAGGCGAGTTGGTGACGCCCACCGGCCAAGTGGTGGGCGAGCATGGCGGTATCCATCACTTCACCGTAGGCCAACGCAAGGGCTTGGGCGTGGCCACGGGTTCGCCCCTATATGTACTGGAAATTCGCGGAGACAAAAAGGAAGTTGTCGTTGGTCCGGGTGACGAGTTGCAGTCCAATACGTTGCGGGCGCGGCGCATCAATCTGGTTTCCGTTGCTAATCTCGAACAGCCCATGCGGGTCACGGCAAAGATACGTCACCGCCACGAGGCTGCGGCAGCTACCGCGCAGCAGACCGGGGATGACGAGATCACCCTGGCCTTCGACCACCCCCAGCGCGCGATTACTCCCGGACAGGCAGTTGTCTTGTATGACGGAGAGAATGTCGTCGGCGGGGGATGGATTGTTTAGCAAAATAAGCCGTTAGCTTTTAGCCTTTGGCTCTGAGCCCTGTTTAGTTTTTTCTGCACCGAAGTAACAACGGCGTCCGAAAGAAATGCAAGATGCTTCGCGCCTAAAAGTAGCGCTCAGCATGACAAGATGGAAAAACGAAGTTAAAGAGATTTGATTCGATCAAGAGCCAATAGCTAAATGCTAACGGCTAAAAGCTGCTCTCAGATAAACAACTCTTCATCCTGGGGTATGCCTTCCTGTTTATGTCCGCGTTTGAAGAAGGCCTGCAGTCCTACAGTTAGGCCGCTGATTATGCCGGCGATTTGGCGCACCGGCGAGATCACGGAGTGCTGCACCAGTTCTGTGGTTTCTTCCACGCGGTCCAGGGCGCGGCTGACCATATCATCCGCGCGAATCACTTGTAGGCGGGTGCGATCAATCACGTCGCTGATGGTGTGATCCATGCGCTCTACCTGGGAACGAAGTGAAGTGGAGGTTGCCGTCAGATTCTCCGTAATGGTGTGCAGCTTCTCGCGCGAATCTGTCAGGATAGCGCCGGCGGCATCCAGCACCGGGATTGCACGCTTATGGATTTCACCGGTCATGGCTTCGATGCGGGCGCTGCTCTTTTTGAATTCGAAATAGAGCGCACCCAGGATTCCTGCCTGGATTACAACAGCCACTCCCGTGATGCAAACAAAAACGATTAAAAATGTTGTTTCCATAAGCGTCAGAGTGCTCTACATATGTTGCAGCACTCAATTTTCCCAACGATAAATCAGTAAATCAGTCTTTCAGTTCTTAGGACTTCTCTGGCGTGGCGGTTTCCCGATACGCCTGGCGGCCCGCTTCGTAAGCAGCTTTGAACTGCTCTTTCTGTTGTTTGACCGCATCTTTGCCTTTAGCGGCCCATTCGGTTACCTGTTCACGGGCAGCCTGACCCTTGGTAACCAGGAACTCGCGGCCGTCATCGGCGGCGTCGAGAATGGCTTGGCGTGTCTCACGCCCCGAACGCGGAGCGTACAGAACACCTACCAGGGCGCCCAATCCCAAGCCGGCTAAGAACCACATAATGGCGTTGTTGCCATCGCGATCTGACATATATGTTCTCCTTCCATAACAAAGTAGCAAAGGTGGTGATGGTAACACAAACTGCAGCCTTGCTGACATCCATTCTACAGCTTGTTAGTGGTCTGTTTGGAATACCCTGCACAGGGAAGCCTGGGTAAGATGCCCACAACACAACAACCGGTGAGATGCCGTCGCTATCTACGGCTTCTGCGTGGGCCGGAGCAGGATTTCGCTGGCAAAAGACTGCGGCGCCTGGGTCACAAGCATGGCGACTGTATGGGCAACATCGTCCGGCTGCAGCATCCTGCTCTTGTCTCTGCCGGCGTGAGGAGAGAGTTCAGTATCCACCGAACCCGGGCAGACTACCGCAACACGAATGTTATGGCCTCGCAATTCCTCGGCTACCGAATAGGTCAATCCGTTCAAGCCCCATTTGGAAGCTGCATATGCTGCTCCGTTGGCCAAGGCATTTTTCCCGGCAAGCGAAGAGATGTTGATAATGTCGCCGCTCCTGGCCCGGATCATCATGGGCGCGAAGGCGCGAATACAGTAATAGACTCCCCGCAAGTTGGTGTTCAGCACCTTTTCCCACTCCTCGGGCGGCATCTGGTGCAGGGGAGCGCTAAAAGCGCCGATCCCGGCGTTGTTGACCAGAATGTCGGTGTGCTGAAAGGTTTTATCGATTCGGAGGGCAAGGGCCTCTACCGAGCGCAGGTCGGTCACATCGCAGGCCACAGATTCACATTGCCCTCCGGCCTCTGTGATGGCGCGCGCGGTTTGCTGCAATGATTCGAGTGTGCGCCCGCAAATGACGGTGTTGGCCCCCATCGAAGCGAGCTTTCGCGCAATAGCAGCCCCTATGCCGCGGCCGCCGCCGGTAACCAGGGCGATCTTTCCACTGAGTGTGCCTTCCATAAGCTTTCGTCGTTCTCCTTATCTTCGGCTCTGCCGGTGTGAAACTTCCAACCAAGCAGCATCTATTTTGCATCTTACAGAACACAGGGCAATATTGGCTCGGAGAGCGCGAAGCTTGCGCTACAAGGGGTAACCTTTGTCTAAACTTGCTATTGCGAGGCTGCATTTCTATAATGCCAAGCTTCGGGTGGGATTCAGTTCACCCCTGCTTGCAAGCCGGCGAGGGTTCGAGGCTGGCGCAGTTAAACCGTTTTTGCCAGGGAATTTGCGATCAATTGTTCTGATTGAAGGAGCTATATGAAGAAGCTGAACCAGCTTGCCATTTGGGTGCTCGCGGCCGCAGTCGCGGGCGTGGCACAGCAACCATCCACCCCACCAACCACCTCGCAACCGCCCGCACCGGGCGCTCAACCTGGTCAGACGACCACGACGAGCCAACCGCCGGCGGCGCAACCGCAGCAGAAGAAAGAGATCAAAGATCCTGCTGAATACAATGCCTACGTCAATGCCATGGGCGTAGCAGATCCTGCTACCAAGGCAAACGCGCTGGAACAGTTCATCACGCAATACCCTAACAGCGTTGTTAAAGATGACGCCCTGGAGCAGCTCATGGGGGCTTACCAGCAGTCGGGCAATCTGCCTAAAGCCCAGGATGCCGCAACGCGTGTTCTGCAGGTGAATCCTAATAATGTGCGCGCTCTGCTGGTGCTGGCTTATAGCAAGCGTCTTTCTGCGCAATCGGGCAATGCGGCCGATGCGCCCCAGGCGCTTCAATATGGACAGCAGGGTCTTCAGGCCCTCAACACCTACACCAAGCCCGACGGTGTATCGGATGCGGACTTCCAGAAGCTCAAGAGCATTGCCGCCCTGGTTTTCAACGGCGCGGTAGGCATTGGATCTCTTAATGCCAAAGATTATCCGACCGCACAAAAATATCTTCAGACAGCCTATGAGATGGAAGTCAGCGCCAACCCCAACGATCCGGATGCGTGGTTGAATGCGTACCCGCTGGCAACCGCTTTTTGCAGCACCAAGCCGGTGAATCCGCAGGGATTGTGGTACGGCGCCAGGGCCATAAATTTGACCAAGAATAATCCTCAGGTCAACGGCCCTATCAGCCAGTATGTGAAG
>Ga0070741_10006305_pt1 | contig 25601 bp, 28 predicted proteins | sample Coa_R1_4_FD_66440 | JGI IMG/M metagenome (GOLD analysis project Ga0070741, IMG submission 66440) | Surface soil microbial communities from Centralia Pennsylvania, which are recovering from an underground coalmine fire - Coalmine... | ecosystem: Environmental > Terrestrial > Soil > Unclassified ... | reverse complement strand
GGCCGCTCCGGAGCCCTGGCGCGCCCGCGAGCGTGCCCGGACGGCACGCTGCGTCGTGCTGTCAGGCGACTCTTACCGGCTTCCGCGCGGGTCGAACGCGTCGCGCAGGCCGTCGCCGAGCAGGTTGAACGACAGCGTGGTCAAGAGCACGGCCAGCCCCGGCCAGAGCATCAGCCACGGCACCTGCGTGTAGAAGTTCGTCGCGTCCGAGAGCATGTTCCCCCAGCTCGCGTTCGGCAGCTTGATCCCGAGCCCGAGGAACGACAGTCCCGCCTCGGCGAGCACGTTCTGGGCGACGACCAGCGTCGAGTACACGATGATCGGGGCGACCAGGTGCGGCAGCAGGTGCGACCGGATGATCCGGAAGTCGCTGGCGCCGGTCATCCGGGCCGCCTCGATGAACTCCTTCTCGCGCAGGGAGAGGACGACCGCCCTGATGATGCGGGCCGGATAGAACCACCCGAAGATGCCGAGGACCAGGACGAGGGTGATCACCCCCTGGTGCAGGAAGCCGAGCGTGATGTTGTCGATGCGGTCGCCGACGGTGCTCGAGAGGGCGATCACGAAGAGGAGCACCGGGAAGGCCATCGTGATCTCGGTGACGCGAGAGACGACGGTGTCGACCCAGCCCTTGTAGAACCCGGCGAGGGAGCCCATCAGCACCCCGATGAGCATGCCCATGATCGTCGCTCCGACCGCCACCTCGAGCGAGACCTGCGCCCCGTAGAGCAGCCGCAGGAACTCGTCGCGGCCGAGCTGGCCGTCAGCGCCGAGGATGAAGAGGGTCTTGCCGAAGTGGCCGACCGCACCCGGGTACGGCGCCTTCTCGATGTGCGTCCACGGGCCGACCGGCAGCAGCGTGTCCTGGCTCACCGCACCCGCGGAGTACTGGTCGTTCGGCCCGTGCCCGAGGAGATGCGAGGCGATCGGCGCGCCGACGAACGCGATCAGGATCAGCAGGATGACGAAGATCCCGCCTGCGATCGCGAAGCGGTCGCGACGGAAGCGGCGCCAGACCTGCTCCCAGTAGCCGCGGGCCTTGATCTCGGTGATCTCGCCGAGCTCGGTGCCCGTCTCGCTCGCGACCGCGGCACCGAGCCCGCCGGCGCCGGCAGGGACGAGTTCGGGGCGTTCGGTGGTGGCCACGAGCGGGGGCAGAGCATAGCGCGGCAGGATGCCGCTCAGTACTTCCTGAGACTTGCCCTTCTTGCGGAAAGTTAGGCCGTCAGCGCGTCCGCCCCGGCGACCACCTCCAGGATCTCCTGGGTGATCTCCGCCTGGCGGGCGCGGTTCATCGCCAGCGTGAGGGTGTCGATCAGCTCGCCGGCGTTCTTCGACGCGTTCCGCATCGCGGTCATCCGTGCACCCTGCTCGGAGGCCGCCGACTCGAGCAGGGCGCGGTACAGCTCCGTCTCGACGTAGACGGGGAGCAGCCGCTCGAGGATCTGCTCCGGCTCCGGCTCGTAGATGAAGTCGCCGAGCAGCGCCTGGTGACGCTCCTCCTCCTCTCCCGCCTCGAGGACGTGCTCCGGGATCGGCAGCAGGTCCTGCTCCTCGACGCGCTGGACGAGCGGCGAGACGAAGTGGTTGTAGACGAGGACGACGCGGTCGACCTCTTCCTGGACGTACAGGTCGGAGACCCTGTGAGCCAGCGCCTGGGCATCGTGGTACGAGGGCCGGTCGCTGAAGCCGGTCCAGGACTGGAGCACCTCGTAGCGGCGGAAGCCCAGCGTCGAGGCGCCCTTCCGGCCGGAGACGAGCCAGCGGACCCGCTTGCCCTCCGACTCGAGCTGGCGCCCGAGCGCGAAGGCGTGCCGAAGGACCTGGGCGTTGAAGGCCCCGGCGAGGCCCCGGTCGCCCGTCAGCGGCAGGATCGCGACGGCCCGCTCCTCCTCACGGCGCTGGAGCAGCGGGAGGCCGCGGACGGACGAGCTCGCGCGGGCGGTGCCGACCATCAGCTCCATCATCCGGTCGGCGTACGGGCGCATCGCCTCGATCCGCGCCTGCGCGCGCCGCAGCCGTGCGCTGGCGACGAGCTCCATCGCCTTCGTGATCTTCCGCGTGTTGCGGACGGAGCGGATCCGCCGCTTGAGGTCCTGGACGGAGGCCATGTGTCAGGCGACGATCGACTGCTCTTCCTGCACGTTGAACCTGCCGGCGAAGCCCTTGATCTCCGCGTGCAGCTTCTCGGTCAGCTCGTCGGAGAGCTCGCGCTCGCCGCGGATCGCCTCGAGGATCGTGGACTCGGTGCGCATGTGCTCGCGCAGCTCGTCCTGGAAGCGCGGCACCTGCGCGGTCGGGACCTCGTCCAGGTAGCCGTGGATGCCGGCGAAGATCGCGACCACCTGCTCCTCGACCGGCCAGGGGCTGTACTGCGGCTGGTTCAGCGTGGCCACCATCCGCTCGCCGCGGGCCAGGGTCCGCTGTGTCGCCGAATCGAGCTCGGAGCCGAACTGGGCGAATGCCTCCAGCTCGCGGTACTGCGCGAGGTCGAGCTTCAGGCGGCCGGCGACCTGGCGCATCGCCTTCACCTGCGCGTTGCCGCCGACGCGGGAGACGGAGATGCCGACGTTGATCGCAGGGCGGACGCCCGAGTAGAAGAGGTCGCTCTCGAGGAAGATCTGCCCGTCCGTGATCGAGATCACGTTCGTGGGGATGTACGCGGAGACGTCGCCCGCCTGCGTCTCGATCACCGGCAGGGCGGTCAGCGAGCCGCCGCCGAGCTCGTCGGAGAGCTTGCAGGCCCGCTCGAGCAGCCGCGAGTGGAGGTAGAAGACGTCGCCGGGGTACGCCTCGCGGCCGGGCGGTCGGCGTAGCAGCAGCGACATCTGCCGATACGCGTCGGCGTGCTTCGAGAGGTCGTCGTACATGCACAGCGCATGCCGCCCGTCGAACATGAAGTACTCGCCCATCGCGCAGCCGGCGTACGGGGCCATCCACTTGATCGGCGCGGCCTCGGAGGCAGGCGCGTTGACGATGACCGTGTACTCCATCGCCCCCTCTTCCTTCAGCCGCTCGTACACCTGGGCGACGGTCGAGGCCTTCTGGCCGATGGCGACGTAGATGCAGACGACGTCCTGACCCCGCTGGTTGAGGATCGTGTCGACGAGGATCGCCGTCTTGCCGGTCGTCCGGTCGCCGATGATCAGCTCGCGCTGACCGCGGCCGATCGGGATCATCGAGTCGATCGCCTTCAGGCCGGTCTGCAACGGCTCCTTCACCGGCTGGCGGCTGACGACGCCGGGCGCCTTGAACTCCAGTGGCCTGGTCTGCTCGGCCTTCAGCGGCGGCCCGCCGTCCTGCGGGTTGCCGAGCGGGTCGACGATGCGGCCGATCAGGTCGTCGCCCACCGGGACGCTCGCGACCCGGCCGGTGCGCCGGACCGGCTCGCCCTCCTTGACCTGCTCCCAGTCGCCGAACAGGGCGGCGCCGACGTTGTCCTCCTCGAGGTTGAGCGCGACGCCGGTGACGCCGTGCTCGAGCTCGAGCATCTCCATCGAGGCGGCGCTCTCCAGCCCGTACACGCGGGCGATCCCGTCGCCGACCTGCAGGACCGTGCCGACCTCGGCCAGGTCGGTCTCGACGTCGAACTCCTTGATCCGCTCCTTGAGGATGGCGGTGATCTCTTCCGGACGCAGCTTCATATGCGTGGAGGAACCCGTGGTTCCCCCACGAGCCCCCTCCTTCCTCCTTCCCTGGCTCTCGTCAAGCTCTGGTTGCCAATTCTCTGCTCAGGCGCTCGAGGCGGCCGCGCACGCTCGCGTCGACGCGGCGCGTGCCGGCCTGGAGGACGAGGCCGCCGATCAGCTCGGGGTCGACCGAGCGGGTCGCCTCGACCTTGCGGCCCGACGCGCGCTCGATCTGCTCGACGATCGACCGGGCTTCGTCGTCGCTCAGCTCGAAGGCGGTCGTCAGCTCGACGGACAGCTGCCCCTCCTCGACCGCGGCCAGCCGCTCGAACTCCGCGCCCACCTCGTCGACCTCGGCGCCGCGGCCCTTCTCGACCAGCAGGCGCAGCAGGTTGCGGACGAGCGGGTCGGCCTCGCCCGCGACGGCGTCGACGGCGGCCGACTTGGCCCGCCGGTCGAGCTGCGGGTTGCGGAGGATCTCCAGCAGCTCGGGGACCTGCCTCGTCGCCTCCACGAAGTCGGCGAGGTCCTCGCGCACCTGGGGCACGCGACCGGCTTCCTTCGCGGCCGCGAACAGCGACCGCGCATAGGTGCGGTGAACGACGCTCATCGAGCCTCGGGCCTAGTCGTTCCGCTCCAGGACGGAGAAGTCGAGGTCGCTGATCGCGTCGGCGATCAGCTTCCGATGGTCGTCGCGGTCGAGCACCTTGCCGGTCACCTTCGACGTGGCGATCAGCGTGAGCTCGGCGACCTCGCTCCGGATCTGCTCGAGCGCGCGCTGGGTCTCCGCCTCGATCTGGCGCTTCGTCTCGTCGAGCCGCCGCTGGCGGTCGGCCTCGGTCTCCTCGCGGACGCGCTCGCGCTGCGAGTCGGCGACCCGCCGGGCCTCGGCGAGGATCTCCTCGGCCTCGGACTTCGCCTTGCCGACGAGCTTGCGGTGCTCTTCGAGCAGGTTGCGCGCCTCCTCGCGGGCGCGGTCGGCCTCCTCGATCGACTGCCGGATGCGCTCGCGGCGGTCGTCGATCGCCTTCTGGATCGGGCCGAAGGCGTAGCGCTTGAGGACGGCGAGCGCGATCAGGAAGCAGATGATCGTCCAGATCATCAGCCCCGGCGTGACCTTGATCAGTGCGTTGGCGCCGAGCAGCATCGGCTAGACCAGGACGAAGGCGAGGATCGAGCCGAGCAGGCCGTAGAACACGACCGCCTCGGTGAGGGCGAAGCCGAGCCACTGGATCCCCTGCAGCTCGCCGCGAAGCTCGGGCTGGCGCGCGACCGACTGGATCATCGAGCCGAAGATGTTGCCGATGCCGATGCCGGCACCGAGCGAGCCGAGGCCGACACCGAGCGCGAGGCCGATCGCCTTTCCGGCCTTCGTCACGTCGCCGCTCGTGGCGGCGATGAGAGCAGAGAGCATGAGGCTTCCTCCTAGTGTTCCGGCTCGATCGCCGAGCCGATGTAGATGGCGGACAGGGCGGCGAAGATGAACGCCTGGATCGAGACGACGATGACGACCTCGAAGAGGTAGAAGACCGAGGCGATCGGGACGACGAACACGGCCAGCACGACCGACTCGAGGATGAACATCAGGCCGATGAAGGTGAGGATCAGGATGTGGCCGGCGAGCATGTTCGCGAACAGTCGGACGCTCAGCGAGATCAGCCGCATGAACTGACCGAGCACCTCGAGGGGCACGATCAACGCGAGCAGCGGCTTCGGCGCCTCGGGGATCCAGCTCTTGAAGTACCGCTTCGGGCCGTTCCAGCGGATCCCCTCGAAGTGCGTGAACAGGAACGTGAGGATCGCGAGCGCGAGCGTGACCGACAGCGACGACGTGGCGGCGTAGATACCCCAGGTCGGGACGCCGTGCCAGCGCTCGCCGGTGAGCGGCAGCGGGACGAAGCCGAGCATGTTCACGACCCAGATGAAGAGGAGCAGCGTCGCGACGTACGGGAACCAGCGGCCGATCGCCTTCGAGGGCAGGCCCTGCTCGGCGACCTGCACCTGCGCGACCTCGTAGATCTGCTCGCCGATCGTCTGGCGCCGGCCGAGCTCCCGGCCCGAGGTCAGGCGGAGCCGCATCAGGCCGATCCCGAGCAGGATGGTGAGCACGCTGCCGATCATCAGGTAGACGACCGCCTTCGTGATCGACATGTTCAGCCCACCGAGGTGGATCGGGACCCACTCGTGCTGCTCGAACTCGACGGTCGGGTCGAAGTCTCCCCGGGCGAACGACGCAGCCGGAAACAGGAGCGCGAACGAGGTGACGAGCAGGAGCGCGCGCCTCACCGTCCGGGGTCCTTCCCGTAGTAGGCGGCGAGCGACAGGCCGAGCTCGAAGGTGTACGCGAGCGCGTAGGTGAGCACCGCGGCGACCGCGAGCGCCTCGTCGGTGGCCGCGACCGCGACGAGGACGACGAGGAGGCCGATCGCCTTGAAGAAGACGCCGAACACGCGGGCGCCGTTCCCGACGCGCGACCGGGCGAGCGCGAAGTCGAGGCCGTGGACGACGCCGTAGAGGACGGCCGCGAGCACCCACCCCTTCAGCGGCCAGTCGGCGACGAGGAAGACGGGCAGCGCGAGCAGGAGGACGACCCCGCCGGCGAGCGCGGGCAGCACGTGCCCGGGCTCCGCCCGCGGCGTGAGCAGCGCCGACGGCATCAGAACGCCCCCCGGTAGCGCCGGTACACGGCAACGATTCCGGTCGGCACGCCGGCGACCGCGCCGCCGAGCAGCCCGTAGGGGACCGATCCGGCCGCCCAGCCGATCAATGCTCCCGCACCGATGCCCACCGCGGTTCCAGTGATCAACAGGGCGCCCGCGCCGGCGGGTTCGAACGTCTGGCGCGCAGGCTCCATCTGTCGGGGCGAGCATAACACGCGAGTTTGTGACACGGGAAAGTCGCATTACGATTAGGTTCGCGGCTGACTTTGTTCACGGAGCCGGTCGCGGCGTCCCGCCAGACCGCGTTCGCCACGGCCGCCGGCGCCCTCCTCCGCGGCCGGCCCGGTCGCTCAGGCAGTCCGGCGCTGCTGCTCGGCCGCCTCGCGGCGGCGGCGGCGCACGCGCGGGTTCGCCAGCTTCACGATCTCGAGCAGGTAGACCATGTACACGGAGGCCCCGACCGCCAGGGCTCCGAGCGCCGCCGCCCCGAGCGTCGGCCACGCGTGCCAGCGGCCCCCTTCGCGAAACGGGATGAACCGCGTGCCCAGCGCCGCCCCGGCCAGGGTGGCGACCCAGAAGTAGAGATAGACGACGGCCCGCCGCTGCGAGAAGCCGAGGTTGACGAACCGATGGTGAAGGTGCGCCATGTCGCGCGCGGTGATCGGCTGCCGGTACTTCAGCCGGCGGGCGACGACGAAGCCGGTGTCGAGGATCGGCACCGCGAGCACGAGCAGCGGGAAGAAGAGCGCGACGGTCGCGGCCGTCTTCAGGAGCCCCTCGACCGCCACGGTCGCGAGCGAGAACCCGAGCAGCAGCGCGCCGGAGTCGCCCATGAACACGCGCGCCGGGAAGAAGTTGTGGCGCAGGAAGCCGAGCGTCGCGCCGAGCACGATCGCCGAGAAGGCGGCGGCGGTCGGCTTGCCCAGCGAGAGGGCGATCAGGGCGAAGGTGAATCCGGCGATCCCGCAGACGCCGGCGGCAAGCCCGTCGAGACCGTCGATGAAGTTGACCATGTTCATCACCGCGACGATCCAGACCACGGTCAGCGGCGCTCCGAGCCAGACGGACAGGTCGTAGACGCCGAGGAAGGGGAACGTGAAGTGGTCGACCCAGATCCCGAAGACGGGCGGGATCGCGCCGGCCAGCACCTGGCCGGCGAGCTTCTCCCACCAGCGCAGGCCGCGGTAGTCGTCGATCGCGCCGACCGCGGTCGCGATCGCGCCGCCGACGAGGAGGCCGCGCATCGACCGGTCCAGGTCGAGGAAGGCGAGCGCCGGGACGATGATCCCGAAGAAGATCGCGAGGCCGCCGAGCCGCGGGATCGGGATGCGATGGACGCGCTGCTCGTCGGGCTCGTCGACCGCCCCGAGGCGCCTCGCCATGCCGGCGACCGCGGGCGTGAAGAAGACGACGATCACGAGCGCGACCGCGGCGCCGTAGAGCACCTCGAGGTGGTCGCGCAGCTGGTGGAGGATCATTTCGTCCCGTACAGCCGATCGCCGGCGTCGCCGAGGCCCGGCACGATGAAGCCGTGCTCGTTCAGGCCGCGGTCGACGGCGGCGCACACGACGTGGACGTCGGGGTAGGTCGAGTGCACCTTGTCGATCCCCTCCGGCGCGGCGACGAGGCAGACCAGCGTCACCGAGCGGGCGCCGGCATCCTTCGCCATCGAGATCGCGGCAACGCTCGAGTTGCCGGTCGCGAGCATCGGGTCGAGCACGATCGCGTCACGCTCCTGGAGGTCGTCGGGCAGCTTCACGTAGTACTGCACCGCCTCCAGCGTCTCCTCGTCGCGGTACATGCCCATGAACCCGACCCGCGCGCTCGAGATCAGCGACAGCGTGCCCTCGAGCATTCCGACGCCGGCACGCAGCACCGGGCACACCGCGACCTTCTTGCCGGAGATCCGCCGCGCTTCCATCGTCTCGAGCGGGGTCTGGATCTCGACCGGCTCGGTCGGGAAGTCCTTCGTCGCCTCGTAGGTCAGCAGCAGGGTCAGCTCGTTGACCAGCTTGCGGAAGTGGACGGTCGGCGTCTCCCGGTCGCGGAGGTACGAGAGCTTGTGCTGGACGAGCGGGTGCGTGACGACCGTGAGCCGCGGAGTCATGCCTCGTACGTCGTGTATCCGCGGAAGCCCGGGTAGAGCGGGCGCTTCTCGCACAGCGCGCCGCTGCGCTCGGCGAGCGCGGCGAGGTCGGCGTCGGGGCTCAGCGCGCCGACGACGATGCGCGCGACCTCGCGGAAGTCGTCCTCGTCGAAGCCGCGCATCGTGCACGCCGGCGTCCCCATCCGGACGCCGGAGGCGACGGTAGGCGGCCGCTCGTCGAACGGCACGGTGTTGCGGTTGACCGTGATCCGCGCCTGCGCCAGCCGCTCTTCCGCGTCCTTGCCGGTCCAGTCGGTCCGGCGCAGGTCGAGCTGGAGCAGGTGGGTGTCGGTGCCGCCCGTGAGCACCTCGAGGCCGCCGGCCTGGAGCTCGTCCGCGAGCGCGTCGGCGTTGGCGCGGATCTGCGCCTGGTACTCCTTGAAGGAGGGCGTGCCGGCGATCAGGAAGCACGTCGCCTTGGCGGCGATCACGTGCTCCATCGGGCCGCCCTGCATGCCGGGGAAGACGGCGCGGTCGAGGGCCTGGGCGTGCTCCTCCCTGCAGAGCACGAACCCCGAGCGCGGGCCGGAGAGCGTCTTGTGGGTGGTCGAGGTGACGAAGTCGCAGTGCGGGACGGGGTTCGGGTGCAGCCCGGCCGCGACCAGCCCGGCGAAGTGGGCCATGTCGCAGAGCAGGTAGGCGCCGACCTCGTCGGCGATCTCGCGGAAGCGGTCCGCCTCGACCGCTCTCGGGTAGGCGGAGCCGCCGCAGACGATCAGCTTCGGCGAGTGCTCCTGCGCCAGGCGGCGAACCTCGCCGTAGTCGACCCGGGAGGTTCGCCTGCTGACCCCGTAGTGGACGATCGAGTACGTCCGTCCGGAGAAGTTCACCTTCAGCCCGTGCGTCAGGTGGCCGCCGTGGTCGAGGCGCAGGGAGAGGATCGTGTCGCCCGGCTCGAGCACCGCGGAGTACACCGCCATGTTCGTCTGGGCGCCCGCGTGCGGCTGGACGTTCGCATGCTCGGCGCCGAACAGCTCCTTCGCGCGGTCGATCGCGAGCTGCTCGATCTCGTCGACGACCTCGCACCCGCCGTAGTAGCGCTTGCCGGGATAGCCCTCGGCGTACTTGTTCGTGGGCACGCTCGAGACCGCCTCGAGCACGCTCGGCCACGTGAAGTTCTCGGAGGCGATCAGCTCGATCTGCCCGCGCTGGCGCTCCAGCTCGCGACCGATCAGGTCGGCGATCTCGGGGTCGACGTCCTCGAGCCGCGCGCGACGGAGGTCCTGCACGGTCTCCTGCGGAGCGAGGGCCATCTGCCCGCGGATGCTACTCGGCGCCGCGGCGGGGCGGAGCGTCGCGCCGGCGCGACACCGGTGCCTGGCACCGGTGGAAACAGCCTCTGCGCAGGCGTTTCCCGGCCGCCGTCACGCTTTCGTAACCGGTGCCTGGCACCGGTTCCGCCCCGCGCCGACGGCTCAGGCGGTGAGGCTGCGAATCCGCTCGAGGGCCTCCGCGGCCGACACCGCGCCGTCGCGCAGGACGCGCGGCTCCGGCGCCGTGAGGTCGACGACCGTCGAGGGGATGCCCGGCAGCTCGCCCCCGTCGAGCTCGGCGCCGCAGCCGTCGCGAATGTCCCCGGGCACGTCGGCGAGCCGCCGAGGATCGGCTTCCCCTGGGTGGTTCGCGCTCGTCGCCATGACGCCGCCCACGCGGTCGAGGACGCCGCGCGTCGCCGCCGGCAGGACCGGGACGCGGACGCCGATCGCCTCCGGCCTCGACCCCCCGAGCCACGCGTAGCGCCGCGCCGGGTTCGGAAGCACGAACGTGTAGGGACCGGGCAGCAAGCCCCGCAGGAGCCGCTCCGGCTCCCCGCGCAGCTCGGGCACGAGCGCGAGCAGCGTCTCGACGTCGCCGCAGAGCAACGCCGAAGGGTCTGATTCGGGCCGACCCTTCAGCCGGTAGGCAGCCAGAACCGCGTCGGCGCGATCCGCCTTCGCGCAGAGGCCGTAGACCGTGTCGGTCGGCAGCAGCGCCGGCAGGCCGGCGAGAAGCGCCTCTACGACCGGCTCGACGCCCACCGGCCCTCGACGACGCGGTCGCGGCCCGCCAGGTCCGGCGTGGTGGCGACGCGCTCGAACCCCAGCGAGGCGAGCAACCCGGCAACGTCCGCGGCCGTCCCCTCGCCGACCTCCAGGACGAGCCAGCCGCCCGGGCGCAGAACGCCCCGCGCGGCCGCGGCGAGCAGACGCGTGTGCTCGTCCCCGACCGTCGCGATCCGCGGCTCCCAGTCCCGCACCTCCGGCTGGAGCGCGTCGATCTCGTCGGCCGCGACGTACGGCGGGTTGGAGACGACCAGGTCGTACGTCCCGCCCAGCCCGTCGCGAAGGTCGCACAGGTCGAACGTGACGTCGAGCCCGGTCGCCTCCGCGTTCTCCCGCGCGAGGGCGAGCGCGTCCGCGGAGACGTCGATCGCCGTCACCCGTGCACCCGGATGCTCGTCGGCGACCGCCAGCGCGATCGCTCCGGAGCCGGTGCCCACGTCGAGCACGGCGGGCTCCGCGAGGCCGCGGAGGTGCTCGAGGCAGCGCTCGACGACGATCTCCGTCTCGGGCCGCGGCACGAGCGCCCGCCGGTCGACCTTCAGGGTCAGCCTCCGGAAGCCCCACTCCCCGAGCACGTACGCGAGCGGCTCGCGGGCGACCCGCCGAGCGACCAGGTGCTCGAGCTCGGCGGCCTGGGCGTCGGTCAGCACACGGTGCGGCTCGAGCGCGAGCTCGCTCCTCGACATCCCGAGCACCCTGGCGGCGAGCCACTCCGCGTCGACCAGCGGCGAGTCGACGCCCGCCTGCTCCAACCGGTTCGCGGCGCGAGCGATCGCCTCGGCGCCGGTCACGCCTCGAGCGCGCGGCGGCGGTCCTCGGCCGTGAGCGCGTCGGTGAACTCGTCCAGCTCCCCCTGGAGCACGCGGTCGAGCTGGTGCACGGTCAGCTTCACCCGGTGGTCGGTCAGCCGGTTCTCGGGGAAGTTGTAGGTCCGGATCTTCTCCGCGCGCTCCCCGCCGCCGATCTGCGAGCGCCGCGCCGCGGCCTGCTCCTGCTGCTGGCGTGCCCGCTCGAGCTCGAACAGCCGCGCGCGCAGCACCCGCAGCGCCTTCTGCCGGTTCTGCAGCTGGGACTTCTCGTCCTGCATCGCCACCACCAGCCCGGTCGGAAGGTGCGTGATCCGGACGGCGGAGTCGGTCGTGTTCACGCTCTGGCCGCCGGGGCCCGTCGACCGGTACACGTCGATCTTCAGGTCGTTCGGGTCGATCTCGACCTCGACCTCCTCCGCCTCCGGCATGACCGCGACGGTCGCGGTCGACGTGTGGATCCGGCCCTGCGACTCGGTCTCGGGGACGCGCTGGACGCGGTGCGTGCCGGCCTCGTACTTGAAGACGGAGTAGGCCCCGTCGCCCTTGACCGCGAAGACGAGCTCCTTGAAGCCGCCGCCGTCGTTGGGGCTGGCGGAGAGCTGCTCCCACCTGAACCCGCGCCGCTCCGCGTAGCGGGTCAGCATGCGGAACACGTCGCCGGCCCAGAGCGCCGCCTCGTCGCCGCCGACGCCCTGGCGGATCTCGACGATCACGTCCTTGCGGTCGGCCGGGTCGGTCTCGACCAGCGCGAGCTGCAGCTGCTCCTCGAGCTCGCGGACGCGCTGCTCGAGCTCCGGGACGAGCTCGCGCAGGTCTCCGTCCCCGCGGGCGTCGTCGAGGTCCGCGGTCGCCGAGCGCCACTCCTGCGCCAGCCGGTGCGGCTCCTCGAGCTCCTTCAGCCGCCGCCCGACCTCAGCCGCCTCGCGGTGGTCGTTGTAGACGGACGGGTCGGACATGCGCTCCTGCGTCTCCCGGAAGGAGCGCTCGAGCTCGTCGATGAGCTGCTCGATCGTGGCCATGCGTCAAGCGTAGACGCGCGTCCAGGCAGGCAGGGACAGACTCGCGCCTGTCCCTGCCTGCGATCCGTGCTCCCGATCCGGCCTACATCAGGCCCTGCGCACGCCACTTGGCGAAGATCGACCGGAACTGGCCCTGCATCGAGCGGGCCGCGTCCTCGGGCGTCATCTTCCCCTGCGCCACCTGCGCGAACATCTGCGGGATCAGGAACTGGTTGAAGACGTCGCCGACCGCGGCGTTCGCGAAGCCGGGGTAGCCGACGTTGGTCGTGTACTTCTGGGCGATCGTCGTCAGGATCGTGTACTTGCCACGCGGCTTGTGCGGATCCGCGGCCGCGAGCTTGTTCATCGTCTTGAAGCCGCCCTTGACCGCGTTCGTCCAGGCCGGGAAGTTGTAGAACTTCGACTGGATGAAGTGGTCGCGATAGGCGAGCTGCTGGTCGACCATGTACTGCTTCGCCGCCTCCTTGTTCTGAGCGAACTTCCAGACGAAGAAGACGCCCATCACGTGCTCGTTGCCGAGCGCACGCACCGAGCCGCGCGGAATCGGGCGGAGCCACGTGTCGTCGGAGAGGGCCTGGTTGCCGGAGTCCTCCGCCGAGCGGGCGATCGAGATCGCGTTCACCGCCAGCGACAGCCGGCCGGCCAGGAACGCCTGGTTGTTCGAGGCCGCCGTCCACGCGAACACCTCGTCCGACTCGCCGTTCTTGAAGATGTCGCGCATCACCTTCAGGGCCTCGACCGTGCCCTTCGTGTTGATGTTCGGCTTGCCGTCCGCGGTCTGTAGCGCCGCCCCGTAGCAGTAGAGGAGCGACATCAGGAGCATGTTCGAGTCGAGCTCGTTCGACATCCCGAGACCGACCGGATGCCCCGCCTTCTTCAGCGTCGCCGCCGCCTTCCGCACGTTGTCCCAGGTGTTGGGGGCGACGCCCGCGTTGAACCAGTAGCTCTTGCGATAGTGGATCGGGTCCGGGACGTAGTTGTCGGCGAAGCCGAAGTACCGCTTCGTCTTGGGGTTGTACGTCGACTTGTAGGCGACGTCCGTCATCTTCCCGAGCTTCTTCGTCACCTCCTGGACGACGTCGTTCAGCGGGATCGTCTGCTTCTCGAGCGCCGACGGCGGGAACAGGAACTGGAACAGGTCGTGCCCCTTCTGCGCCGAGACCTCCGAGGCCGCGGCGCTCGGCAGGAGGGCGTTGTTGATGTGGTCGACCTTGACCTCGACGTCGTTCTTCTCGCCCCACTGCTTGACGTAGGTGTTGTCGAGCCACTCGTCGTAGGCGGGGACGAAGTGCGCCCACTGCATGATCGAGAGGTTGCCCTTGAGGTGCTTGTTCTTGAAGCGGAGCGGTCCCGCGAAGCCGTGTGCTCGGTCGGCGAGCCCTCCGAACATGCTGACCGCGAACGCCCCCGCGGCCCCTCGCTTGACCAGCTCTCGTCTGGTGAGACCCGAGCCTTGCCGCCCGGGCCCGTTGCTTCCTTCCACCTCATCCTCCTTTCTGCGGTTGCTTAGCGGAAGGCACCACCCGTGAAGCCCTTGATGAACCGGTCGAGGAACGAGTTGTAGAGCAGCGCCAGCGGAATGCTGGGGATCAGCACCGCCGCCATCAGCGACTGCCAGAAGAAGACGTCACCCCGGATCAGCTCGTTCGGGACGCCCGCCGAGATCGTCCGCTCGGACGTGCTCTGCGTGAACGTGAACGCGTAGATGAACTCGTTCACGCACAGCGAGAACGCGAAGATCACCACCGTCAGGATCCCCGGCAGGGACACCGGGAAAACGATCCGGCGCAACGCCCGCAGCCGCGAGCAGCCGTCGACGAGCGCGGCGTCCTCGAGCTCCTGCGGAATCGTCTTGAAGAAGCCCATCAGCAGCCAGGTCGCGAACGGGACGGTGAACGACGGGTAGACGAGGATCATCGCCCAGAGCGTGTCGCGCAGCCCGAGCTCGGCAACGAGCCGCGAGAGCGGCAGGAAGAGCAGGGTCGGCGGGACGAGGTAGACGAGGAAGATCCCGACGCCCGCGCTCTGGCCCCAGCCCCCGGACAGCCGGGCGAGCGCGTAGCCGGCGGGAAGCGACAGCACGAGCGTGATCGCGACGACGGCGACGCCGACGAGAACGGTGTTCTCCAACCAGGTCGGGTACTGCGTGTGCTTGAACAGGAACGAGACGTGGTGGAACGTCATGTAGTTCCAGAAGTCCCAGTGTGCATGCCCCTGCGCGTCGTTGTAGGCGTACGGGACGTTCTTCGCGTTGTAGAGATCCAGGTCGCGCTTGAACATCGTCGTCAGCGCCCAGTAGAACGGGAACGCGAGCACGATCGCGAAGGGGCCGACGACGACCCATGTCCCGCTCCGCCGCCAGATCGCCCGCAGCACGTCCATCAGGAGACCTGCGCCCGTTTCGCGAAGAAGAGCATCAGCACGGTGACGGCGGCGAGGAGCGGGAAGAGGAAGAGCGAGATCGCAGCGCCCTCCCCGAGCGAGCCGGACTCGATCCCGATCTGGTACGCCCACGTGGTCAGCACCTGGGTCGAGTTGAACGGCCCGCCGTGCGTGAGGACGAAGACGACGGCGAAGTCGGCGGCCGTGAAGACGATCCCGAAGAGGACGGCGACGAGCGCGATCGGCAGCTGTAGCGGGAGCGTGACGTAGAACAGCTTCCTCAACCCGGACGCGCCGTCGATCTTCGCCGCGTCGTCGACCTCGGTCGGGATCGAGGCGAGCCCGGCGATGAAGATCACGACCGCGAACGGCAGGATCCGCCAGGCCTGCACGACGATGATGGCGAACATCGCCAGCTTGTCGTTGCCCAGCCACTGCGGCGGGTTGCTCGGGCCGCAGCCGTCGATCCCGAAGGCGCCGCAGACGACGCCGAGCAGGTGCATCTGCTTCAGGGTCCAGTTCACGATGCTGAAGAGCGAGTCGAAGATCCACAGCCAGCCGATCGTCACCAGCGAGACCGGTGCCGCCCAGGGGAGCATCACGAGCAGCCGGACGAACCACTTGCCCCGGAAATCGCGCACGAGCGCGTGCGACAGGATCGACGCGCCGACGATCACGATCGCCTGCGCCGCGAAGGTGATGATCAGGGTGTTCTCGAGCGCGTTCCGGAAGTTGTGGTCGTGCCAGGCGGCCTTGAAGTTGTGGAAGCCGACGAACTTGCCGCTCAGGGAGCCGCCGATCGCGTTCGTCAGGCTCAGATAGACCGCCCAGCCGAGCGGTACGCCGACCACGACGACGACGAAGAGCACCGCGGGCGCGATCAACACGGGCCCGAGAACGCGTCGATCCTCGAGCAGGTAGCGCCACCGCTTGCGCGTCGGCGCAACGCCGCCTGCTACGACCGCCACGCACCGGATCGTAATACGACTGAACGCGCGGTGACGCTCGACGTTCCCGCAGCGGCGGCGCGAGGTGCTCTAGATTCCTGGCAGAAGGGGGACGACGTGGCGGAGATCGAGCTCGAGAAGCTGACCAAGGTCTATCCCGACGGCACCCAGGCGGTGTCCGCGCTCGACCTGGAGATCGGCGACGGGGAGTTCGTCGTCTTCGTCGGCCCGTCGGGCTGCGGGAAGACGACGGCGCTGCGGATGATCGCCGGGCTGGAGCAGATCACCGACGGCACCGTGCGGATCGGCGAGGAGGTGGTGAACCGCCTCCCGCCCAAGGACCGCGACGTGGCGATGGTCTTCCAGAACTACGCCCTGTACCCGCACATGAACGCGTACGACAACATGGGCTTCGCGCTCAAGATGCGCGGCGTCCCGAAGTCGGAGATCGACACGCGCGTCCGGAACGCGGCCCGCGTGCTCGGCCTCACCGAGGTGCTGAAGAAGAAGCCGCGCACGCTCTCCGGCGGCCAGCGGCAGCGCGTCGCCATGGGACGCGCGATCGTCCGCCAGCCCCAGGCCTTCCTGATGGACGAGCCGCTCTCGAACCTCGACGCCAAGCTCAGGGTCGAGATGCGCGCGGAGATCTCGCGCATCCAGCGCGACCTGCGCGTGACGACGATCTACGTCACGCACGACCAGGTCGAGGCGATGACGATGGGCGACCGCGTCGCGGTGATGCGGGGCGGGCACCTCCAGCAGGTCGCGTCGCCGCAGGAGCTCTACGACCGCCCCGCCAACCTGTTCGTCGCGGAGTTCATCGGCTCGCCGGCGATGAACCTGATCCGCGCGAGGCTCGTCCACGAGGACGGGAAGCTCCAGGCGCGCTTCGCGGACGGCGTCCTGACGGTGCCCGAGACGGTCGCCGCTGCGCGACCCTCCCTGGCTGCCTACGCGGGCCGCGAGATCGTGCTCGGCATCCGGCCGGAAGATCTGGAGGACCAGGCCTTCGCCCGCAACGGCGGAGACGTGCTCTCGGTCGAGGTCGACATCCGCGAGGACATGGGCGCCGAGGTGTTCGTCCATTTCTCGGTCGACGCAGAGTCGGTGGCGACGGCCGAGGTGCTCGAAGCGATGGAGGAGGAAGACGTGGCGGGCGCGGTGCACGAGCGGATGCGCCGCGGCGTGCCGTTCATCGCCAGGCTCGAGCGCGCGACCCGGGCCCGCGAGGGCGAGCGCATCGACCTGGTCGTCGACACGCGCCGCCTGCACTTCTTCGACCCGGAGACCGGGGCCGGCGTCTACTGACCGGCGCCCGGGCGGCTGCCGCCGGATCCCCGGGCCGGGCCGTCTTTTCCGTTGGCCGGAGGCGCGCTAGCTCTCGAGCCGCGCGTCGAGCGTGATCTCGACGTTCCCGGCGAGCGCCTTCGACACCGGACAGTTCTGCTTCGCGCCGTCCGCCGCCTGCCGGAAGCCCTCCTCGTCGAGGCCCGGAACCGTGCCGGCGAGCTCGAGCCGCATCGCGGTGATCCCGGTCCCCGGAACGAACGTCGAGGTGGCGGTCACCTGCAGCCGCTCCGCCGGCGTCCCGGCCTGGGCGAGGCCGTGCGAGAGCGCCATCGAGAAGCAGGTGGCGTGCGCGGCGGCGATCAGCTCCTCGGGGCTCGTGCGCCCGCTCTCGTCCGGCTCCGACCGCGACGCCCACGTGACGTCGAGCCCCGAGAGCGCACCGCTGCCGACGCTGTCGATCCGTCCGCTGCCGCTCATCAGGTCGCCCTGCCACGTCACGCTTGCCGTCCGCTCGACACCAGCCATCACGCCATCACCTCCACTCGTTGGGCACGGTCACCTGCACGTCCTTCCCGCTCCAGCACCTCGCGTAGCGCGCGGATCGAGACCTCCAGCTGGTCGAGCGTCGGCTCGCGGGTCGTCAGGCGCTGCAGCCAGAGCCCCGGCGCGAGCAGCCACAGCAGCCAGCGCTTGTCGGTGTGCTTGCCCGCGAAGCGGATCAGCTCGTAGGCCAGCCCTGCGATCACCGGCAGCAGGGCGATGCGCGTGAGGATCAGCCAGTACCAGGCCGGCCGGCCGAAGAAGGCGAAGACGAAGATCGCGATCACCATCACCCAGAGCAGGAACGCAGTGCCGCAGCGGACGTGGATCAGGCTGTGCTGCTGGACCCGGTCGGGGGTGAGCTCGTCGCCGGCCTCGTAGGCGTTGATCGCCTTGTGCTCGGCGGCGTGGTACTGGAACACCCGCCTCAGGTCGGGAAGGAGCGAGATCACCGAGAGGTAGACGACGAAGAGCGCGACGCGGATCGCACCCTCGACGATCACGAACCAACCGGTGGTGTCGATCGGCAGCCAGTTGGTGATCAGGGCCGGGGTGACCTTGAACAGCGCGAGCGCGAAGCCGATCGCGATCGCGAACGCGACGATCAGCTGGCCGCGCGACAGCTCGGTCTTGACGTCCTCGTCGTCGCCCTCCTCCTGTGCCGCGTAGTTCGCCGAGATCGCGAGCGCGCGGAACCCGATCCCGAGCGACTCGCCCAGCGCGATCACGCCGCGGATCACCGGCAGGCGCCAGATCCAGCGCTTCGCCATCGGCGAGGCGATCCCGTTCACGACCTGGGCGATCGCGCCGTCTGGCTTGCGCACGGCGACGGCCCAGCTGGACGGCGAGCGCATCATCACGCCCTCGAGGACGGCCTGGCCGCCGATCGCTGTCGCCATGGGTGTTAGGCGCACCCGCGCGCTCTGCGTGTCGGAGCGCGCGTCAACGACGTTGCGCAGCGGCGCGCTCGAGCTTGCGCTGGAAGCGCTCCACGCGACCGCCGGTATCGACCAGCTTCTGCTTGCCGGTGTAGAAGGGATGGCACGCCGAGCAGATCTCGACGTGCAGCTCGGGCTTCGTCGAGCGCGTCTGGAACTCGTTGCCGCACGCACAGCGGACGGTCGCGAGCACGTACTCGGGATGGATACCGGCCTTCATCGGGACGCCAGGATAGCAGAGGCGGTTCCGGGCGCCGCGTTGCCGCCGGAGACGACGGAGACCACCTGCTGCCCGGGCTCCAGAGCGATCTTGCCGGCCAGCAGAGCCCCCGTCGCAGCCGCTCCCGCGGGCTCGCAGGCGAGCTTGGCGCGCGCGTAGAGGAAGCGAAAGCCCTCCTCGATCTCCTCCTCGGTGACCAGAACCGACTCGACGCCGAGCCCGGAGCAGACGGCGACCGCGTGCTCGCCCGCGAAGGGCGCGCCGAGGCCGTCGGCGATCGACCGCGGCTCGACCGGGACGGAGCGGCCCGCCTGCAGGGCGTCGTGAAGCGCCGGCGAGCGCTCCGGCTCGACGGCGACGACCTGCGCGGCGGGCCGCAGGCCCTTCACGGCGGTCGCGATCCCGGTGATGAGTCCGCCGCCGCCGACCGGAACGACGACGACGTCGACGTCGGGCACGTCCTCGACCAGCTCGAGGCCGACGGTGCCCTGCCCGGCGATCACGAGTGGATCGTCGAACGGGTGGACGAGCGTCCGGCCGGTCTCCTCGATCAGCTCGTCGAGACGGTCGAACGCCTCGGTCGGCCCGGGCGCGCGGAGGTCGACCTCGGCGCCGTATCCTCGCGCCGCGGCGACCTTCGCCGGGTTCGCGTCCGCCCACATCACGACGAGGGCGCTCAGCCCTTCCTCGCGCGCAGCCCAGGCGAGCGCCTGAGCATGGTTGCCCGCCGAGATGCCGATCACGCCGCGCGCGCGCTCCTCCTCGCTCAGCGACGCCAGCTTGGTCAGGACGCCGCGCGGCTTGAACGAGCCCGTCCGCTGGAAGAGCTCGGCCTTGAGATGGACGCTGGCGCCGGTGAGCTCCGAGAGCGTGGCGGAGCCGAACGTCGGCGTCCTGTGCACGCGGCCGGCGATCGTATCGCGTGCGGCCATGACCGAAGCGAGCGAGACCATCGCGCGAGTCTAGGCCCGAGCGGACATGGCAGGGGTCAGACCCCTGCCATGTCCGTTTGCGACGTGTCTTGCCGCCGATAGCAGGCACGACGCGCGAGGGGACAGTGACGGTTCCGGCGCCGGAGGGGTCAGACCCCTGCCCATGGCCGTTCAGGCCATGGCGTTCGTCCCTACGCCGGATCGATGCGGTAGACGCCGCCCGCGGTCGAGGTGGCGTAGACGCGGCCGGCGCCGTCGACTCCGAAGGAGCTCAGCTCGGGCACCTGGAGCCCGAGGTCGCGGCCGTCCGTCGCCTTGCCGTCCACCACCTTCAGGCTCTCGATCTTGCCGTCGCAGTAGTCCCCGAACAGGTACCGGCCGTCCAGCCCGGGCAGGCGCGGGTCGCGGACGACGACGCCGCCGATGATCGTGCAGCGGCCGCCGCCGTGGTCGTACTCGTAGATCGGCGCGACCGGGTCGGCACACGTCTCGGTGCCGTCGAACGGCACCGACCCCTGGAAGCAGGGCCAGCCGAAGTTCAGCCCGCCGCGGTTCCCGGCCGAGTAGTCGACCTCCTCGGGGCCGCCGAGCTGGGCGTCGCCGACGTAGAGGTCACCGGTGGGAGCGTCGATCCAGAACCGCCACGGGTTGCGGAGGCCGTAGTCCCAGATCTCGCCTCGAACGCCGGGCTCCCCCACGAACGGGTTCGACGGCGGTACCGAGTACGGGAGGTCGCCCGACGGCTTCGACGGGTCGATCCGCAGGATGTTCCCGAGCAGGTCGTCGCGGGTCTGGGCGAACGCGCCCGGCTTGTGGAGGACGCCGGAATCGCCGTCGCCGACGGAGACGTAGAGGTATCCGTCCGGCCCGAACTGGAGCAGGCCGGCGTTGTGGTTCTCGTACGGCTTGACGATCTGCAGGATCTGGCGCACCGTCGTCCGGTCGGCGGCGTCCGGGCTCTCGGCGGAGCGGCGGAGCTCGACCACGTTCACGTTGCCGTTCCCGACCTGGTCGGTGTAGTCGACGTAGAACCGGCCACTGGTCGCGTAGTCGGGTGCGAACGCCATCGAGAGCATCCCGCGCTCGCTGACCTCCTTGACCTGGTCGGTCAGGTCGAGGAACTGGGTCGCCCCCGCCCGACCCTCCACGACCTCATGGATCGTCCCCTGCTGCTCGACGACGAATAGGCGATGCGCGTCGCCGGGCGGCGAGGCGACGGCGACGGGACGCTGGAAGTCCCCGATCTTCACGAGCTGGACCGGCGTCACGGCGGCCGTGGTCGTCGTCTGGGTCGTCGTCGCCGCCGTCGAGGCTTTCGTCGGCGGGGCGGCGCCCTTCGTCGCCGCGAACGTCCCCTTCATCCCGAGGGCGGCATGACCGGGGATCGTGCACCGGTAGCGGTAGACGCCCGCCTTGCCGAGCACGACGTCGAGCGTCGCACGGCCCTTCGGGCGCAGCGTGCGCGTCCTGCGGCCCGCGATCGCGAAGTCGTGTGCCGTCGACCCCGCGTTGACGACGACGAACCGGACCCGGCCGGGCGGAGCGCTCCGCCGGGACAGCGTGTACGAGAAGTCCCGGGCGACCACCTTGACCACGACCGGCCGTCGCGGCGAGCCCGTGGCCCACGCCGTCGCGGCGAAGCCCGCTCCCGCAAGGGCGAGCAGAAGGACGAGGCTCCGGAGCGCACGCATGCGCGCGGACGATACGGATCGGACGAGACGTTCGGCGCACACCGCTCCGGGCCGCCCGGTACGGGTGGCCCGGAGCGTGCGCTCCCCCTCAGGACCGCCCGGCGGGCTCGTGCTCGGCGACCTTGAACGCCGGTGTCGCCTCGACCTGCGCGAGCGTGGAGCCGGCTTCGGCGCGGACACGGACGACGATCCGGTCCCCGCTCTTCAGGTCGGACAGGCCGATCACGGTCGGCACCTTCCCCGACCAGCTCAGGTAGATCGTCGAGCCGCCGACCGCGAACGTCTGGTCCCTCGACTGCCCGACGAGCAGCCGCAGGGCGCGGCGGTTCCCGCCCGCCACGGCCAACGAGACGGTGCTCGACCCGACGGAGGTCACCTTGCCGCGGAACAGGTAGAGCGGCTTGTCCGGGCTGCTGAGCTCCGCCCCGTGGTCACCGACCACGCCGGCGGCGGTGTGCTCGAGGGTGTCGAGGGAGCTGCCCCGCGGGGCGCGCACGTGCACCCAGACGTAGTCGCCGGCGACGAGGTCGCCCGCGTGCACCGCGGACGGCACGCCGTTCGTCCACTTCAGGAACTGTGTTCCGTCCCCGTAGGAGAAGGTCTGCTCGAGCGACTTGCCGAGCAGCGCCCGCAGTGCGGGGCGGTTGCCGCCCTCCACCGAGATCGAGACACGACCGTCGTCGGGGACGCCGGTGAGCTTGCCCAGGAACGAGTATCGGATGCCGCCGGTGGCGGCGCCCGCCGCGGTTGCCGCGACCGCCGCCGTCGAGACGACGGCCGCTGCGGCGACGGCGAGAACGAGCTTCGAACGCATCAACGGACCTCCTTGCGACGTCATTGCGCTCCAAACCTCGCCGCCGGCGGTCACGTGGCGGTACACGCCGTGTAAAAGGGGCGTAAGGCGCTAGGTCAGCGTGTACTCGGGCCCGGAGCCGCCTTCGGGCGGGGTCAGCCTGCCGCCCTTCGCGGTGATCGCACCGCACTGGACGCAGTTGGAGGGCGTCATCCGCACGCGCACCTTGCCCGCGTCCTCCTCCCCCACCTCGTAGACCTGGGCGGGGCACATCCGCGCCCAGAGCTGCGCGACCTCGCGCGGCACGCGCGTCTCGACGCGCAGATGGTTGGGCTGGTCGTCGCGCGTCTTGTTGCCGGAGGCGAACACGGACGAGAGCTTGTCGAAGGTCAGGGCCCCGTCCGCAGCCGGGTAGCTCCGGGCGCGGTCGGTGACGATCAGCTCCTGCTCGGCGTCCGGCTCGAGCTGCAGGTCGCGCGGCGGGAACCGGCCCCGGCTCGCCGTCATCGCCCCGGCCAGGCCGGCGCCCAGCCAGAACCCCCGGGCGAACGCCGGGCGCATGTTGCGGACGGCGCGCAGGTCGCTCCACACGTAGCTCTGCCGGATCGACTCGTCGTAGCCGTCGAGCGCGCCCCGGCGGCCGACCGCCTCGCCGCGGCCGAGCGCGGCGTACGCCGCCTCGGCGGCGAGCCGCCCGGACTCGATCGCGTAGTGGATCCCCTTCAGCGCCGGGACGTTGACGAAGCCGGCGCCGTCGCCGCAGAGCAGCAGTCCAGGTGCGTTCAGCCGCCTCGGCAGCGACAGGAAGCCGCCCTCCGGGATCGTCTTCGCCCCCCACTCCAGGCGCTCGCCTCCGTCGAGGATCCGGCGGATGCGCGGGTGGGTCTTCAGCTCCTGGAGGACGTCGTGGACCGACAGCTCGGCGTCGCGGTAGTCGAGGCCGACGACCATGCCGATCGTGACCATGTCCTCGCCCATCGGGTAGACGAACGAGCCGCCGAACTCGCGGTACTTCGCTGCCGAGCGAAGCGGCCAGCCCATCGTGTGGATCACGCGATCGAGCGGCCGGGGCACCCGCCAGACCTCCTTCACCCCGAGCGCCCACACCTGGGGGTTCGCGCCGTGCAGGCCGAAGCGGTCGAGCGCCGCCCCGGTCAGGTGGCCCTGCGTCCCCTCGGCCAGGACCGTGATCTTGGCCACGATGTCCGAGCCGGGCTCGAAGTTCCTCAGCTCCTCGCCCTGCCGCCCACGGCCTCGGTCTCCCGTCCGCACGCCGCGGACGCGCCCGTCGGCGACGAGCAGCCGGACGGCGGGCGTCTCGGGGAGGATCGTCGCCCCGCAGGCCTCCGCCTCGCCTGCGAGGAACCGGCCGAGCTGCGAGAGGGAGGCGACCCAGTTGCCGTGGTTCCGCATCGTCGGCGGCGCCGGGATCCGGTACGCGCGGCCGGCGGTGAGGAAGTAGACCGACTCGTGGACGACCTCGCCGTAGAGCGGCATCTCCTCGAGGCGCTTCCGGCCGGCGAACAGGCGGCGCAGCCCACGCGGGTTGACGACGGCGCCGGAGAGCAGATGGGACCCCGGCTGCTTGCCCTTCTCGAGCACGGCGACCGGAACGTCGCCGAGCCTCGCGGCCGTCTCCGGGTCGTCGGCGAGCAGCTGCCCCAAGCGGATCGCGCAGGCGAGCCCGGCCGGCCCGGCGCCGACGATCAGCACGCCGACCTCGATCGGGTCGGCATCGGTCGGCGTCCCGATCGCCCCGCTCGTGCGCCAGGGAGGCGGATACGCAGCGGGTGCGGTCATGCGCCCTTCCGTGCGCGGACGAGCTCCGCGAGCTTGGGGACGACCTGGTGCAGGTCGCCGACCACGCCGAGGTCGGAGAACTCGAAGATGGGAGCGTTCGGGTCCTTGTTGATCGCGACGATCGTGTTCGAGCTCTGCATGCCGACCTTGTGCTGGATCGCGCCCGAGATCCCGCACGCGACGTAGAGCTTCGGCGAGACGTTCTTGCCGGTCTGGCCGACCTGCGCCGAGTACGGATACCACCCGGCGTCGACCACGGCACGTGTCGCCGCGACCGCGCCGCCCAGCGCCTTCGCGAGGTCCTCGACGAGCGCGAAGTTCTCCGGGCCGCCGAGGCCCCGGCCGCCGGCGACGATGATCTCCGCGTCCTCGATCGACGGGCCGGCCTGCTCGGCGTGCGCGCGCTCCAGCATCGTCGCCTTCGTCGAGAAGTCCTCGAGCTCGACCGGCGACTGGACGACCTCCGCCTCGCCGCCGGTCGCGACCGGCTCGAACGTGCCCGAGCGGATCAAGGCGATCTGCGGCCCGCCCTTCCAGCCGACGTCCACGTAGACCGAGTCGCCGAGCGCCGGCCGCGTGCCGACGAGCCGACCGTCCACCAGGGAGAGGTCGACGAGATCCCAGTTCAGCCCCGCCTCGAGCCGCGCGGCGAGCCCCGCGGCGACGTCCGCGGCCAGCACCGACGCGGCGAAGAGGACGGTGTCGTAGCCGCCGTCGCGGACGATGCGCGCGAGGACGTCGACGCGCGGCTGCGGCAGCGGCGAGTCGAGCGCCGGATCGTCCGCGATCCAGACCTTGCTCGCCCCGTGCCTGCCCGCCTCCTGCGCGAGCGACGCGATGCCCGCGCCGACGATCGCGCCGGCGACCTCGGCGTCGCCGAGCGTCGCCGCCTTCGACAGCACGCCCAGCGCGTCCTTCTGCAGCGCACCGTCGTGGTGCTCGAGGAAGACGAGCGTTCTCAGAGGAGCTTCCTCTCGACGAGGAACTCCAGGATCTGCTGGGCGGCCGAGCCGTCGTCCTCGATCTTGCGGCTGTCGCCGCGCGGCGGCGGCGGGTTGAGCGCGAGCACCTCGGTCCTCGACCCGGGCTCGCCGACGAGCTCCGGGGTGACGCCGAGCTCGTCGAGCGAGAGCGTCTCCTGCGGCTTCGACTTCGCGCCCATGATCCCCTTCAGCGACGGGTAGCGGGGCTCGTTGATCGCATCCGACACGGCGACCACCGCGGGCAGCGGTGCTGCGATCCGGTCGTAGCCGAACTCGGTCTGGCGCTTGACCGTCACCGTTCCGTCCGCGACCGCGAGCTCGGCGGCCTGGGAGACGGCGGGCAGCCGCAGCCGCTCGGCCACCGCCGCCCAGAGGACGGCGCCGTCGGAGTCCGAGGACTGCTGCCCGAAGAGGACGAGGTCGGGGCGCTCCCGCTCCAGCGCCTTGGCGAGCGCCCGGCTGGTCGCGACGAGATCCGAGCCTGCCGCGCCGTCGTCGCTGACCAGCGCGACCCGGTCGGCCCCCATGGCGAGCGCCTTGCGCAGCGAGTCGAGCGCGCTCGCGGGGCCGAGCGAGAGGACGACGACCTCCCCCTCGCCGTACGCCTCCTTCAGCCTGAGCGCCTCCTCGACCGCGTTGAGGTCGAACGAGTTCAGCGTGCGCTCGCCCGAGCGGTCGAGCCGCTTCGTCTGCTCGTCGATCCGACGAGCCGAGCCCCCCTCGGGCACCTCCTTCACGCAGACCGCGATCTTCACCGGCGGAGAACTCTATAGCGGGCGC
>Ga0070741_10006304_pt1 | contig 25602 bp, 25 predicted proteins | sample Coa_R1_4_FD_66440 | JGI IMG/M metagenome (GOLD analysis project Ga0070741, IMG submission 66440) | Surface soil microbial communities from Centralia Pennsylvania, which are recovering from an underground coalmine fire - Coalmine... | ecosystem: Environmental > Terrestrial > Soil > Unclassified ... | reverse complement strand
GCCTCGCGCACATATTGCGCGGCGAGGCGGCGCTTGACCGGCGAGCTTTCCGGGGGCAGCGCGGAGAGATCGGGCTGTTCGCCTGGGATAGGCATAAAACGACGCGTCTACGCTGAAAAACTTGGATTCAACCTCGCCTAAAATCCTTAAGACCGTGCTTAAGAGCCCGCTAAAGATAGTGGTTAAGCGGTCGTTAACGGCCCCTTTGACAGCGCTTTTGGCGCGTGATCGGCTGAAAGCAACGACGGGAGACCTTTGAAATGAAGCTTTACGACAGCGGCCGGGCCCCCAATCCGCGCCGCACCCGCATTTTCCTTGCCGAAAAGGGCATCAGCGTGCCGACCGAGCAGGTTGACATGATGGCCATGCAGCACAAGACGCCGGAATACACCGCCATCAACCCGCTGCAGCGCATGCCGGCTCTGGTGCTGGACGACGGCACCATCATCACGGAGTCGATCGCCATCTGCCGCTATTTCGAGGTCCTGCAGCCAGAGCCGCCGCTGTTCGGGGTCGGGGCGAAGGAGATTGCCCAGGTGGAGATGTGGAACAGGCGCTGCGAGCTCAATCTGCTGTTTACGGTCGCGCACGTGTTCCGCCATTCGCATCCGGCGATGAAGGATCTGGAAGTGCCTCAGGTGCCGGCCTGGGCCGAGGCCAACCGGCCGCGTGTCGCGGATTTCCTGGCGATCCTCGATGCCCAGCTCAAAACCAACAAATTCATCGCCGGCGCGCGCTTCTCGGTCGCCGATATCACCGCGTTGTGCGCGGTCGATTTCATGAAGCCGGCGAAGATTCCGATGCCTGAAGGCCTCGGCCATCTTGCGCGCTGGCACGCCGAAGTATCGGCGCGGCCGAGCATGAAGGCCTAAAGCACGATGCGGCTGACCATTGTCGGTTGCGGTGACGCCTTCGGCTCCGGCGGGCGCGCCAATACCTGCTTCTGGCTGGAGACGGCGAAGGCGACGTTGACCGTCGACTTCGGCGCATCGTCCTTGCCGGCGCTGAAGGCGCGCGGCCTCGACCCGAACGCCATCGACGGCATCGTGCTGTCGCATCTGCACGGCGACCATTTCGGCGGCCTGCCGTTCCTGCTGCTCGACTACCAGTTCCTCGCCCGGCGCGACCGCCCGCTGACAATCGCCGGTCCGCCCGGCACGCGCGAGCGGCTCGAGGCGGCGCTCGAGGTGCTTTTCCCGAAGGCGTCGCGGAACAAGTGGCGCTTCTCGTGGAGCGTCCAGGAAATCCCGGTCGGTGTCGAAACCGATGTGCTCGGACATCTGGTGCTGACCGGCGAGGTGATCCATCAATCCGGCGCGCCGTCGACCGCGCTGCGCCTCTCCGACGGCGAGACGACGTTCGCCTATTCCGGCGACACCGAGTGGACGGATGTGCTCAATCCGATCGCGGCGGGCGCCGATCTTTTCGTCTGCGAGTGCTACGGCTTCGCAGGCAAGATGACGGGGCATCTGACTTGGGAAATCCTCAAGCCGAGAATCTCCGGTCTGCGCGCCAAGCGGTTGATGCTGACGCATATGGGTCCGTCCGCGCTCGCCAAGATCGACGAGTTCAAGCCGGCCGGGCTGCTGATCGCAGAGGACGGGCTGGTTTTCGAGTTCTAGCCGCTCACTTGTCGAGCAGCGCGATCAGGCTCGACGTGTCCCAGCGATTGCCGCCGCGCGCCTGGATTTGCGCGTAGAACTGATCGATCAGGCCCGTGATCGGCAAGGTGGCGCCGTTCTTGCGCGCCTCGCCGAGACAAATCCCCAAGTCCTTCCTCATCCAATCCACGGCAAACCCGAAATCGAACTTGCCGGCGGTCATGGTCTTGTAGCGGTTCTCCATCTGCCAGGACTGCGCCGCGCCCTTCGAGATCGTGGCAATCAGCTTCTCGATGTCGAGGCCGGATTTCTTGGCAAAGTGCAGGCCTTCCGCCAGGCCCTGCACCAGGCCGGCGATGCAAATCTGGTTCACCATCTTGGCGAGCTGCCCCGAGCCCGGCGAGCCCATCAGGTTGCAGGCGCGGGCATAGGCGGCGATCACCTTCTCGGCGCGGCCGAACGGTTCGGCGTCGCCGCCGCACATCACGGTGAGAACTCCGTTCTCGGCGCCCGCCTGTCCGCCCGAGACCGGAGCGTCGACGAAATCGAAGCCGCCCTTTTTCGCTGCGGCGAAGAGTTCGCGGGCGATCTCCGCCGAGGCTGTCGTGTGGTCGACGAATACGGTGCCCTTGCCCATGCCGGCAAAAGCGCCGTCATGACCGAGGGTCACGTCTCGGAGGTCGTTGTCGTTGCCGACGCAGCACATGACGAAATCCTGGCCCGCCGCCGCGGCCTTGGGGGTAGAGGCCGACTTGCCGCCGAACTGCTTGACCCACTTCTCGGCCTTGGCGGCGGTGCGGTTATAGACGGTCACCTCGTGCCCGCCTTTGGTCTTGAGATGCCCGGCCATCGGGTACCCCATGACGCCCAAGCCCAAAAACGCCACCTTCGCCATTTGTCTCCTCCCTGAACGTCGCGCGCGGACCGCCGATCTGCCCCAATAGGTCATTGTGCGGGCGCCGGCGTCAACCCGCCCGCCGCCCGCATTGACCGTGCAACCGCCACGGGGCAGAACGGGCCGTCATGACAGCGACCAAGGACCAGGTTCTGACCGCCTTAGCCAAGGTGCCCGCACCCGGCGGCGTTGCGCTCACCGATGCCCGCGTGTTGTCCGATATTGTCGTCAGCGACGGCAAGGTGTTCTTCTCGATCACGGTCGATGCCGCCGCGGTCAAAGCCTGGGAACCGGTGCGCAAGGCGGCGGAGGAGGCGGTGCGCGCTGTGCCGGGCGTGCAGACCGCGCTGGTGGCGCTGACCGCGGAACGCAAAGGCGGCGCTCCGGCGCCGCGGCCAGGCGCCGCAACGCCCGCCGCGCGGCCGGCGCATCCCACCGATCAGGTCCAGCCCGGCATCCCCGGTGTCGATGCCGTCATCGCCGTTGCCTCCGGCAAAGGCGGCGTCGGCAAGTCGACCACCGCCGTCAACCTCGCACTCGGTCTGCGCGACCTCGGCCTCAAGGTCGGCATGCTCGATGCCGATATTTACGGCCCGTCGCTCCCGAAGCTGCTCGCCATCAAGGAAAAGCCGCAGACGGTCGGCGGCAACCGCCTCAGGCCGATCGAGCGCTACGGCCTCACGGTGATGTCGATCGGCTTCCTGATCGACGAAGAAACGCCGATGATCTGGCGCGGGCCGATGGTGATGTCGGCGATCACGCAGATGCTGCGCGAGGTGGAGTGGGGCAAGCTCGACGTCATGGTGGTCGATATGCCGCCCGGCACCGGCGACGCGCAGCTGACGATGGCGCAGCAGGTGCCGCTCAAGGGCGCGGTGATCGTGTCGACGCCGCAGGATCTCGCGCTCATCGATGCGCGGCGCGGCGTCGCCATGTTCAAGCGCGTCAACGTGCCGGTGCTCGGCGTGGTCGAGAATATGAGCTATTTTCTGTGCCCGAGCTGCGGCACGCGGTCCGATATTTTCGGCTATGGCGGGGCGCATAAGGAGGCCGATCGGCTGGGCGTGCCCTTCCTCGGCGAGGTGCCTCTGCACATGACCATTCGCGAAAAATCGGATGCCGGCCTGCCGGTCGTGGCGACCGAGCCGGATGGCCCGCACGCCAAGATCTATCGTGAAATCGCCGCCAAAGTTCGCGATCAGATGACGGGCGGTGTGGCCGCCGGACGCGCCGCGCCCAAGATCGTCATCGAGGCCTAGCCGCTCCGCGTGTCTTGCGCTTTTTTGCGCACGGACGCATGGTGGCCGAAAATCCGGAAGCGGCTCGACCCGCTTCGCAGGGGGGAAGTAACCTTCGAGATCGGAGTATCCAATGAAAAGACGTCAGTTCCTCACGGCAATGGCGACCGGCGCCGCCGCCACGGCCATTGCCAAGCCGGCCATCGCGCAGTCGATGCCGGAGGTCAAATGGCGACTCACGGCGAGCTGGCCGAAATCGCTCGATACGCTCTACGGCACTTGCGAATTGTTTTCGAAATACGTGTCTGAAGCAACCGACGGCAAATTCCAGATTCAGAGCTTTGCCGCCGGTGAAATCGTCCCGGGCTTGCAGGTGCTCGACGCGGTCCAGAACGGTACCGTGGAAATGGGCCACAGCGCGCAATATTATTATATCGGCAAGGATCCGACCTGGGCGCTGTTTTGCGCGGTGCCCTTCGGACTCAATGCTCGCCAACAGAACGCCTGGTTCTACCACGGCGGCGGTCAGAGCCTGATCGACGAGTTCGGCGCCAAGTTCAATGTCAAGTGCCTGCTCGCGGGCAATACCGGCTGTCAGATGGGCGGCTGGTTCAACAAGGAGATCAAGACCGTCGAGGATCTCAAGGGCCTCAAGATGCGCATCGGCGGCTGGGCGGGCAAGACGCTCAGCAAGCTTGGCGTCGTCGCGCAGCAGATTGCCGGCGGCGATATTTACCCGGCGCTTGAGAAAGGCACCATCGACGCGGCCGAATGGGTTGGGCCCTACGACGATGAGAAGCTCGGCTTCTACAAGATCGTGAAGTACTACTACTATCCAGGCTGGTGGGAAGGCGGCACCACCAACCACATGTTGATCAACCTGGCCAAGTGGAACGCGCTGCCGAAGAATTATCAGTCGATCCTCGAGGCCGCTGCTGCCGCCTGCAACACCAAACAGCAGGGCGACTACGACGCAAGGAATCCGCAGGCTCTCAAGCGTCTCGTCGCCGCCGGCACGCAGCTGCGGCCGTTCAGCCAGCAGATCATGGACGCCTGTTTGAAGGCTTCCAACGAAGTGAATGCGGAAACCTCGGCGACGAATCCGTTCTACAAAAAGACGTGGGATTCGATCACGGCCTTCCGCAATGACGAGTATCTGTGGTGGCAGGTCGCTGAATACACATACGATTCCTTCATGATCCGGTCGCGTGCGCGCGGCTGACCAGCGAAATCACCCGTTGACGGGGCCGGCGACGAGCCGGCCCCGTTGTTTTTTCGGCGAAGATTCCGGACTTTTTTCTCTTACAACTTTTGTATAATGGGTGCAGACTGGTACGAGGGGGCGGGCTCCGTCATGATTTCCGCAAGACCTCGATAAAGGGATTGAGTCTGGCGGAGAGGTCGACCACTCAAATCAAGTCATAAAGATCAGAGGGAGGAATGGGAATGAAACGTCGTCAATTTCTGAAGTCGGCCGGTATTGGCCTTGCCGCCAGCGCCGTCGCCGCGCCGGCCATCGCGCAGTCGATGCCGGAAGTGAAATGGCGCATGACCTGCAGCTGGCCGAAGTCGCTCGACACGCTCTTCGGCGCAGCCGAGCAGATGGGTAAGGCGGTCGCGGAAGCGACCGACAACAAGTTCCAAATCCAGGTATTCGCCGGCGGCGAGATTGTGCCGGCCCTGCAAGCGCTCGATGCCGTGCAGAACGGCACTGTCGAAATTTGCCACACCGCCTCGTACTATTATTTCGGCAAGGACCCGACTTTCGCCTTCGGCACCTCGGTCGCGTTTGGGCCGAACGCGCGGCTCAACCAAGGCTGGTTCACCCTGGGCGGCGGCAAGGAAGTGCTCAACGAATTCTACAAGAAGTACAACGCGACGGCGCTGCTTGCCGGCAATACTGGCTGCCAGATGGGCGGCTGGTTCCGCAAGGAAATCAACAGCCTTGACGACCTGAAGGGCCTGAAGATGCGCATCGGCGGCTTCCCCGGCAGCGTGCTGCAGAAGCTCGGCGCCGTGCCGCAACAGATCGCCGGCGGCGACATCTATCCGGCGCTGGAGAAGGGCACCATCGACGCGGCCGAGTGGGTCGGCCCCTATGACGACTTCAAGCTCGGCCTGTACAAGATCGCGCCGCATTACTACTACCCGGGCTGGTGGGAAGGCGGCTCGATGCTGTTCGCCTTCGTCAATCTCGAAAAGTGGAATGCGCTGCCGAAGAGCTACCAAGCTGTGTTGGAGCAGGCCGCGGCCTACGCCAACCAGTGGTGCCTCGCGAAATACGATCAGCTCAATCCGGAGTATCTGCGACGGCTGCTTGCCAGCGGCGCCAAGCTCCACCCCTTCACGCCGGCGATCATGGAGGCTTGCTACAAGGCCGCCATGGAGCTTCATGACAGCATCGCGAAGACCAATCCGAGCTTTAAGAAAGTCAACGATTCAATGGTGGACTACACCAGGAACGGCTACCAGTGGTTCCAGGTGGCTGAGCTCGGCTACGATTCCTTCATGGTCCGCCACAATCGGGCCTGACGATCGCGCCAAGACAAGCGCAAGGCCCCGGAGGTCTCCTCCGGGGCCTTTTATTTTCCGCGCTACCTCTTTGGCTCGCTGAAGTCGAGCGGCGGCGGCGCCTCGATTTGCGGGATTTCGATTTTGATCTTGTTGAGATCGACCTTTGACGGCCCCTCGAGCAGGGCGGTCACCGTCAACGGGAACGCGATCACCAGCGCCACCATGATGAGCTGCAGCCCCACCCACGGCAACGCACCCCAGTAGATGTCCGCGCTCTTCACGCTCTTGGGCGCGACGCCGCGCAGGTAGAACAGTGCGAATCCGAACGGTGGATGCATGAACGATGTCTGCATGTTGACGCACAGCATCACGCCGAACCAGATCAGCGCCGCATCGGGTCCCACGACCGGCGCCAGGACCTTCTGCGCCGTCGGCGCGATCATCGGCAGAATAATGAAGGCGATCTCGAAGAAATCGAGGAAGAACGCCAGAAAGAAGATGAACAGGTTTATGAAGATAAGGAAGCCCCAAACACCGCCCGGCAGCGATGTCAGCATGTTTTCAATCCATACGCCGCCGGAAACGCCGAGAAAAACGATCGAGAAGCAGGTCGAACCGATCAGGATGAAAACAACCATGGCGGTGATGCGCATGGTCGTCTCGTAACCTTGTTTGATGAGATTACGGAGTTCGGGAATGTGGACCGCCTCGATGCAGATCCAGGCGATCGCAAAGTAGGTCAATGCGAAGGCGACCTTGAAGATGAGGCCTTCCGACAGGAAGATTCCGACCAGCGTGCCGATGCCGGCGGCGATAATGCCGATGATGAAGATCTTCCGTCCCGGGGCGCTGAACGCCTTATGGTGCGTGACGGCCAGAACGATGGCGCCGACCGCTCCCATGGCGCCGGCTTCCGTCGGCGTGGCGAGGCCGAGCATCATGGTGCCAAGCACGACAAAGATCAGCACCGCGGACGGAATGATGCCAAGGAGGCACTTTCGCCATAGCGGCCAGCCGGTCAATGTCCGCGCATCCTTCGGCACCGGCGGCACGTGGTCGGGCTTGAAAATGCCGAGCAGGAACGTGTAGCCGGCAAACAGCGCGATCTGGAACAGCGACGGCCCCCAGGCGCCGAGGTACATGTCGCCGACCGATTTGCCGAGTTGATCTGCCAGGACGATGAGCACCAGCGAGGGCGGCACGAGCTGAGTAATGGTTCCGGACGCCGCCAGCACGCCGGTGGTGTAGCGGATGTTATAGCCGTAGCGGATCATCACCGGCATCGAGATCAGCGCCATGGCGATGACTTGTGCGGCGACGGTGCCGGTGATCGCGCCAAGAATGAAGCCGACGATGATGACCGAGTAGCCGAGGCCGCCGCGGATCGGGCCGAACAATTGACCCATCGAGTCGAGCATGTCTTCGGCGAGGCCGCAGCGCTCGAGCACAGCGCCCATGAAGGTGAAGAACGGGATCGCCAGCAGCAGGTCGTTGGACAGAACCTGGCCGAAGATTCGCAGAGGAATAGCTTGCAGGAAGCTCAGATCGAAAAAGCCGTGCTGAATGGCAATGAAACCGAACGTGATCCCCAACGCGGCGAGAGTGAACGCCACCGGGTATCCAAGCAGCATGAAGACCACAAGGCCGCCGAACATCAGCGGCGGCATCGTTTGCAAGGTGATCATTACTGGGTTGGCCTCTCGTAGTGGGTGTCGATGTGAACGACGCCCACGAGGGCGGCGGCGCGTTTGATGGCTTCTGAAATGCCTTGCAGGGCCAGCATGAAAAAGCCGGCCGGTATCACAAACTTGATTGGCCAACGCAGCAGACCGCCGGCGTTGCTCGACCACTCGTTGGTCTCATAGGCCTCCACAAAGAAGGGCCAGGACAGATAGATCAGCAGCAGGCTGATCGGAATCAGAAACACGATGGTGCCGATCAGGTCGAGCCAGAGCTGTCCGCGTTCGGAAAGGAACAGATAGAAGATCTCGACCCGAACGTGTTCGTTGCGCCTGAGCGTGTAGGCCGCCCCGAACATCACGAGGATGGCGAACATGTACCACTGCATCTCGAGATAGGCGTTCGAGCTGATGCTGAACGCATAGCGCGACATCGCATTGGCGGCGCTCACCACGCAGGCGATGAGCACCAGAAGGTTGCAGACATAGCCGATTTTTTCGTTCAGCCAGTCGATGGCTCTGCTGACCGCCAGCAGTTGTTTCACCTGGCTTCTCCCCTCTCGACCTGCCGGCTCGCCCCCACCGGCGGTCAATTTTGTTGTTTTGTGCCCCCGCAGCTTGGCCCTAGGCGCAAGCCTCGCAACCTTAAGCCGATGGCGGCATAGGCCGTCAATGAGGAAATTGGTCGAAAAACACTGGAAATGGCCGGTTCCCCGGCGCTCCAGCCGCGCCGGGGGCCCACGAAAACCCATGGTTAATGAAATCTAAACCGTCGGTTAACCAGCGGGACGCTACAAAAGCTGCCTAGCCCGCCTTCGGGGGCGAGCGCTGTTTCGCTACGCGGGGAGGCCCATGCGGCAGTTCACAATCGCCGAGCGGGTGATTGCGGCCGCGTTGTTGCCGGTGGCGGCCTTGCTCGCGCTTGAGTTGCTGGCGGGCGTGCTAACATCCGTTCTCAACCCAGCCGTCGCAGGTTACGCCAATTGTGCCGCCGCACTCGGCGTCATTGGCCTTGTTAGCGCTGCGGTCTGGTCGATTGCGCGCACCATCGCGCGGCCGCTGGCAACCGCGGCCGACAGCCTGGACGCGATGGCCTGCGCCGAGCTCGGCAATGCGCCGCCGTTGCAGCCAAGCCGCGGCGAACTCGCCAATCTCGGCGCCGCCATCGATCGCCTGGCCGAAGTTCTCGGCGAGCGGCAGCGCCGGGAAATTGTGCACAGCGACCTCGATCGGACCTGGCAAGCCTCGCGCCGCGTCAATCTATCCAACCTCGTCAGTCAAGTGGAGACTGCGACCGAAGTCGGGGTCCAACCGGTGGTCGACGGCGCGGCGAGCCTGCTGCTCAAGGCCAGGGATATGTCCGACGCGCTTGCGGCGATGCGGGCGATGTTCGACGCGAACGTGCGCGCCGCCGAGGGCTCGAGCGCAACCACCGAAGCCGCCCGCGTCATGGCCGAACAGGTCATCAGCGCCGTCACCGACGTGTCGGAGCAGATGCGCATCGGCAGCGGGCTTGGCCGCGACGCCGTCGAGCGCGCCAACGCGTCGCGTGCGACGATCGATGCGCTTGCCAAGGCCGCCGAGCAGATCGGCGACGTGGTCTCCGTCATCCAAGAGATCGCCGAACAAACCAATCTGCTCGCGCTCAACGCCACCATCGAAGCCGCGCGCGCGGGCGAGGCCGGGCGCGGCTTTTCGGTGGTCGCCGCGGAGGTGAAATCGCTGGCGACGCAGACCGCCAAGTCGACCGAGCAGATCGGCGCCAAAGTCGCCGAGATCCAGTCGGTGACGCGGGACGCCATCGTGTCGCTGAGTGGCGTCGCCGAGGCGATCGAGCGGCTGTCGGGCGTGACGGCATCCGTTTCGGACACGATCGAACAGCAACGCGCGGCGAGCGAGAACTTCGCATCGAGCGCCAACGACAGCAGCGTCGTCGTCGCCGATTTTGCCGGACGCATGGTCGAGATCACCGAGATGGTCGAGCGCTCGCGCGCCGCCGCCGGCGAGGTCGCGGCGGTGGCGGCCGCCATGCAGTCGGCGTCGCAGTTGCTGTTCCGCGAGGTTCCCGAGATCGTCCGCATGGCGATCAAGGCGGATCTGCGCGAATTCCCGCGCTACGAAGTGCTGATGTCGGCGCGCATCGAGATCGGCGAACGGGCCGCCGATGTCGTGGTGCGCGACGTCAGCCAGGGCGGCGCGCGCATCGAGACCGACGCGGCGCTTGCAGTCGGAGATGCGATCGCGCTGACGTTCCCCGGCATGCACCCGATCGCCGGGCTGGTCGTGCGGCAGGGCGAGGACCATTTCGGCGTCTGCTTCACGCCGTCGCAGCTGCGGCCGGAAGAATTGCGCGATCTGGTGACGAAGCCGTCGCAGGCCGCCTAATCAGCCGCCAGTGACGCTCATATGGCGCGACAGTGCCGGACGCCGGTGGCGGCGGTCGATGACGAAATCATGGCCCTTGGGCTTGCGCGCGATGGCCTCGTCGATCGCGGCGTAGAGGAGTTCGTTGCCCTCGGAGGCGCGCAGCGGCGCGCGTAGATCGGCGGCGTCGTCGTGGCCGAGACACATGAACAGCGTGCCGGTGCAGGTGATGCGCACGCGGTTGCACGACTCGCAGAAATTATGCGTCAGCGGCGTGATGAAGCCGAGCCGTCCGCCGGTCTCCTTAACGCGCACATAGCGGGCCGGGCCGCCGGTGCGGTAATCGATATCGTCGAGCGTGTAGCGCTCGGAGAGCCGCGCTCGCACCATCGACAGCGGCAGATATTGATCGAGCCGGGCCTCGCCGACGTCGCCAAGCGGCATGACTTCGATGACGGTGAGATCCATGCCGCGGCCGTGCGCCCAGGCGAGCAGGTCGCCAAGCTCGCCTTCATTGACGTCCTTGAGCGCGACGGCGTTGATCTTGACGTGCAGGCCGGCGGCCTGCGCCGCGTCGATGCCGGCGAGCACCTTATCGAGTTCGCCCCACCGCGTGATGGCGCGGAATTTTTCGGCATCGAGGGTGTCGAGCGAGACGTTGATGCGTTCGACGCCGAGGGCCTTGAGCTCGGCGGCATATTTGGTCAATTGCGAGCCGTTGGTGGTCAGTGTGAGCTCTTTGAGCGCGCCGGTTTGCAGGTGGCGCGACAACGACGTCACCAGGGTCATGATGCCGCGGCGCACCAGCGGCTCGCCGCCGGTCAGACGCAGCTTGGTCACGCCTTTGGCGATGAAGGCGCCGCAGAGACGATCGAGTTCCTCGAGGCTCAGAACATCGGCCTTGGGCAGGAACGTCATGTTTTCTGACATGCAATAGACGCAGCGGAAATCGCAGCGGTCGGTCACGGAGACGCGCAAATAGGTAATGGCCCGCCGATAGGGGTCGATCAGCGACCGCGGGCTGCTCGCGGCACGCTCGAGATCAAGCGTCGATGGTGCGTTGTTCCCTGCCATCATCCATCCCGCGGTTGCGGATTCTGTCGTCCGCTGCCGTCATATAGGCATAGTGGCGGATTATGGCCAATGCGTCCATCCGGCGCCGGGCGCCGCCGCTCGACGTTCTTGGCAGATTGCTGGTCAGCGTGTGGGGGCGGTCGGCCAGGGCGAGGCGGCCTGCTGCGGTTGCGCCGCCATCGGCGCCGGTGCGGCCGGCGCGGGCTTGGCCGCGGTCGTCTTTTTCTTCGGGGGCGCTTTTTTTGGCTTGGGCGGCGGCGGCGCCGGCGTCAGCTCGACCAGAAGTGGATTGGGACGCAGCTGCGACGTGCCGTCGCCCATGGAGACGAGTTCGAGCTTTTCGGAGTCGGGTTGATAGCCGGCGAGCGTGAAGGTGACGGTGGACGCGGCGTTGCCTGGCAAGGACAGCGTGCAGGGCGTGCGGCAGGTTTGACCATTCGAGGCTTTGGCTTCGGCGCCGGGCGGCTCGGATTCAACGCGAATTGATTCCGGCGCCGCTTCCATTTTGAAGGAGGCTTTCGACCAGTCCGGAGCCTTGAACCAATCCGGAGTCTTCATCCAGTCGGTATTCGACTCGCAGCCGCCCAGAGCTAGTCCCGCGCACACGATCGCGATTACTCGGTACATGATCGCAAACCCGTCCGATCGGGCGGCAAACGCTGCCTGCCCATCGGCAAAGGATAGGGGCGGCCTCCCGATGGTGCAACAGGGAGCGCGCCAAAAAGGTTAACGCGATTAACCATATGGGGCGGCAGAACCGTTAATTTGGCGTATAAAATTCGGCGACCGCGCCCTGCAGCTGCTCAAATGCACTGATAACGCGGTCGGGGCCGAATTCGGCAACGGGCCGGTCGGTGTAGCCGAAGTCGACGGCGATGACGGGAACTCCGGCCGCGCGCGCGGTGCGGATGTCGGTGAGTGAATCGCCGATCATGATTGCGCGATGCAGAGCGCCACCGGCCGCCGCGACCGTGCGACGCAGGATTTCCGGGTCCGGCTTCTGCACGCCGAACGTATCTTGACCGCAAATTGCGGCGAAGCGGCCGGCAAGGCCCAACTGCTTGAGAAGAAGCACCGAGAGCGCCTCGAGTTTGTTGGTGCAGACGGCAAAGCGCCAGCCGTCTGCCGTGAGCGCATCGAGCGCCTCGACCAGCCCGGGAAAAGGTCGCGAGCGATCCGCAATATGATCGGAGTAGTGGGCGATGAAATCGCGAAACAGGCGCTCGAGTTCGGCGGGCGTAGCGGCTCGGCCCTCCGCTTCGAGGCCGCGGGCAATCATCATGCGCGCGCCACCGCCGATAAGATTGCGCGCCGTATCGTAGGGCACCGGCGGCAAGCCTTCGCGCGCAAAGACGACGTTGAGCGTGCCGATGAGATCGGGCGCCGTATCGATCAGCGTTCCGTCGAGGTCAAAAACGACGAGTGGGGCGGCCATGTCAGAGCGTTAATGCCCGCCGTTGGCCAAGGCAAGGTCAGGGGCTATTCACGGCCGGTGATCGCGGTTAGATAGGCGCGACAACAACTTCGAGCAAGCCGGACGGCTTACGATGGATGCCGAAGCCCAGAAACGCGTCGCCGCCGCGCGCGCCGTCGAATTCGTGCGCCCCGGCATGCGGCTCGGTCTCGGCACCGGATCGACGGCGCGGCACTTTGTCGAGCTTCTCGGTGAGCGCGTCCGCGCCGGGCTCGATGTCGTCGCGGTACCGACCTCGCAAGCGACCAAATCGGACGCCGAACGCTGCGGCATCAGCTTGACCACGCTCGACGAAACGCCGGAACTCGATCTCACGGTGGACGGCGCCGACGAAATCGCGCCCGATCTAAGCCTGATCAAGGGCGGTGGCGGTGCCCTGCTGCGGGAGAAGATCGTCGCCGCCGCCTCGGCGAGAATGATCGTGATCGCCGATCAAAGCAAAATGGTCGCCCGGCTTGGGCGTTTTCCGCTGCCCATCGAGGTCGCCCCCTTCGGGCTTCTCGCCACGCAGCGAGCGATCGAACGGGCATTTGCCGCAATCCGGGCGCCCGGGCCGCTGAAACTGCGGCTGGGCCGCGACGGCCATGCTTTCGTCACGGATGGCGGCCACTGGATTATCGATGCCGCCCTTGGGCAGATTGACGATCCGACGGCGGTGGCGCATGCGCTGGCGGGGATTCCTGGGGTTATGGAGCACGGACTGTTTATCGGCCTCGCCGAGATGGCCCTTGTGGCGGGTCCCGACGGTGTCAAAATCGTCGAGCGGCCCTGAATTGTCATGACAAATGGAGCTACGAAATGAGCGTAATCGAGGCCATTCAACGCGCCGCCCGCCTTGTTGCGGCCGCAGCCGCGCTGACCGTGTTCGTTCCCGTTGTTCAGGCCCAGCAGCCGTCGGCGGCATCCATGGCGGTGGCAAAGCAACTGATTGCGACCACCGGCGCGACCACCGTGTTCAATCCTCTCATTGCCGGTGTCGTCGAGCAGGCCAAGCTGCTTTATTTGCAGCAGAACCCCGGGCTGGCCAAGGATCTCAACGAGGTCGCCGCCAAGCTCCGCACCGATTTGCAGCCGCGCTTCGGCGAAATCAACGATGAAGTGGCCAAGCTCTACGCCACGAATTTCAGCGAGCAGGAGCTCAAGGACATCCTCGCTTTCTACCAGTCGCCGGCCGGCAAGAAGTTGCTGACCGAGCAGCCCAAAGTCATCGACTCCAGCATGGTGTTTGCCCAGACCTGGGCGAACAATTTGTCGGAGCAGGTGGTCAGGATGATCCGCGACGAGATGAAGAAGCGGGGCCACGAATTGTGACCGGCCGTCGAAACAAGGCGGCGGCGGATGGCTGAGCGCGACGTCGACCTCTTTGTCATCGGCGCCGGGTCAGGCGGCGTGAGGGCGGCGCGCATTGCCGCCTCCTACGGCGCCCGGGTGATGGTCGCCGAGGAATACCGGGTCGGCGGAACCTGCGTGATCCGCGGCTGCGTGCCGAAGAAGCTGCTGGTCTACGCTTCGCGCTTTGCCGACGAATTCGAAGACGCGGCGGGCTACGGCTGGACCGTGCCTGAACCGACGTTCCACTGGGCCGCGCTGATCGCCAACAAGGATCGCGAAATCGCTCGGCTGGAAGCGGCCTATACCAACACCCTTGACCGCAACAACGTGGCCTTGGTCAAGAGCCGCGCCGTGGTCGAGGACGCGCACACCGTGCGTCTTGTTTCGAGCGGCGAGCGCGTGCGCGCCGAAACGATCCTCGTCGCCACCGGCGCCTGGCCGCACATGGGCCCGCATATTCCCGGCCTCGATCACGTCATATCGTCGAACGAAGCCTTTCATCTCGCCGAGCTGCCCAGGCGCATCGTGATCCAGGGCGGCGGCTACATCGCCGTGGAATTTGCCTCCATCTTCGCCGGCCTCGGCAGCGAAGTGACGCTCGTCTATCGCGGCGAAAACATCCTGCGCGGCTTTGACGACGACGTGCGCGAGCACCTGCGCAACGAGATGCGCAACCGCGGCATAACGATCATCTGCGGCCACACCATCGCGGCGGTCGAGAAATCGGGCGATGAATTTGTCACGCGGCTGTCCGACCGCAGCACCATCGCCAGCGACAAGGTGATGTTCGCCATCGGCCGCCGTCCCAACGTCATGGGCCTCGGCCTCGACAAAGTTCACGTCAAGATTCACGCCCACGGCGGCATCGACGTGGACGAGTATTCGCGCTCCTCGGTGCCGAGCATCTATGCGGTCGGCGACGTCACCAACCGCGTCAACCTCACGCCGGTCGCAATCCGCGAAGGCCATGCCTTCGCCGACACCGTCTACGGCAACAAGCCGACGCCGGTCGATCACGCCAATGTGCCGACCGCGGTGTTCTCCGAGCCCGAAGTCGGCGTGATCGGGCTGACCGAGACGCAGGCGCGCGAGCGCTGCGCCCGGCTCGACGTCTACAAGACGACATTCCGGCCGATGAAAGCGACGCTGTCCGGCCGCGACACGCGCACCTTCATGAAGCTCCTGGTCGACGGCGTCAGCGACCGCGTGATTGGCTGCCATATCGTGGGGCCGGATGCCGGCGAGCTCATCCAGGTCATCGGCATTGCGGTGAAGATGGGCGCGACCAAGGCCGACTTCGACGCCACCATGGCGGTGCACCCGACCGCGGCCGAGGAACTGGTGACGCTGCGCGAAAAGGCCGTGAGCTACGAGCGCGCGGCGGCGGAATAGTGCCGGCCTGTCAGCTCCCGCTCGGCGGCGGAATGATGTTGCGGTCCACCATGCGCCGGAGCAGCACCGCAGCCCCCGCCTGCTTGGAAATCGCACCCGGGTCGTAGACATGGTCGCTGGTGTATTTCCCGCTGACGTAGTGGTTCGCGTAGCTCCATAGATAGGGCGTGGCACGGCCGAAACGCGTGCGCGTGCCCATTCCATTGAAGCGCTCAAAGCGGAACAGCATGCCGGCCAGCGACCAGTCGTGCCAGGCGTCGAGCCCGTCGTAAGTGATCGCGTCCTTCGCGCTCGCTTCCCACGGCATACCCGCCTGCCAGCCGGGCGGACGGCCGGGCGGCCAATTCACCGTCGGCGCGGAAATGGGATCGCCATTGTGCAGGTGGGTGTTGAAGCTGGCATTGCCCTCCATGGCGTGCAGCACCGCGATTTCCGCCCACGGCAGGCCGGGGAAATCGGCGGCGACATGCTCATAGCGAGGCCGCCCGATCAGGATGCGATTAACGAGGCCGTCGATTTCAGCGATCTTGTTGTCGCGGATCGCCATGGTGCGCCACAACGCCACGTATTCGTCGCGGATTTGCGAAAACTTTGCCGATGCGATGACGGATCGCGTTTCTTCGGGCCAATCGACGACGGGCGGATCCGGCGTGTGCGTCGGCTGCGGCTGTTCTGAAGGCGGGATGGGGACGTTGGCGGGCCAGAACGGCAGGCCGAGCGAACGGCCGGTCTGCGGTCCGACCTCGCCGTCGACTTCGAGCGTCTTGGCTTCCTGATAGGCGATCACCGCCGTCTCGGTTCGCGGTCCGAACAGACCGTCGATCGGGCCGGGATCAAAGCCAAGCTGCTTGAGCTTTGTCTGCAAGGCGCGCACGCGGTCGTCGGCATGCATCGGCGAGCGGCGGCGCAGGATCAGCGTCGAGGGTGGAAGCGGCGGCGGCGGGGGAGGCGGCTGGCCGGGGCCCGGATGCGGCCCGGGCACGCCGCTGTCGTCGTAGTCGACGCCGGGAAGCAGCACGCCGACGTCCCATTCGCGATGCGCCACGCGACCGCGCGTGACGCCATAGGCCTGGCCCATGGCCTCGACCGTGCCGCCGCTGCCGTCGGACACCACGATATGCCCCATAGCGCCCGGTTGCGGCGGGAACCGCAACAGGAACGCGCCGGGAATGCGCGCCGCCGTCGCGAACGGAATGATGCGGCCTTTGCTGCGGGCATCGCGCTCCCAGCCGCCGGTGTAGGCGTCGGCGGTGTGCGGGTTCATGTTGTTGTCGGCGATGCCGTAGAGGAATCCGTAGCACTGGTAGGTCAGCCACGACGCGAATTCGGCGCAGTCCCAGGGACCGTTCCAGTTCGGGTCGTCCTTCGGCACCAGCACGTTGCGATAGATCTGATTGAGACGCGTGACCGCCAGGTCGAGAACGGCTTTGCCTTTGCCCGGATTTGGCATCTTGGTCCCCCCGCATCCCGATTTTTGCAATTCTCGCAGAACAACCATGCGTTGCAAGCGGGGTCCGGCTCGCCATCAGCCGCGGCGCGAATAACCTCATTCTTTCAATTATCTGGCCTGAGGTTGGGACGCGGTGTATAACCCCGGCCTTCGGAGAGCGATGGTCATGCCCGAGCGGTGGACGCCCGACAGCTGGCGAGCAAAGCCTATTCAGCAGGTCCCGGATTATCCGGACCGGCAGGCGCTCGACGACGTCGAAAAGCAGCTTGCCAGCTTCCCGCCGCTGGTGTTCGCCGGCGAGGCGCGCAACCTGAAAAAGGCGCTGGCGCGGGTCGCCAACCGGCAGGCTTTCCTGCTGCAAGGCGGCGACTGTGCGGAAAGCTTCGCCGAGCATGGACCAAACAACATCCGCGACTTCTTCCGCATGTTCCTGCAAATGGCGGTGGTGCTGACCTATGCCGCTGCCTCCCCGGTGGTGAAGGTCGGCCGCATCGCCGGCCAGTTCGCCAAGCCGCGCTCGGCGCCCACCGAGAAGCGCGACGGCAAGGAGCTGCCGAGCTACCGCGGCGACATCATCAACGACATTGCCTTTACCGAAACCGCGCGCCGTCCCGATCCGCGCCGCCAGATCGAGGCCTACCGGCAATCGGCAGCGACGCTCAATCTGCTGCGCGCTTTCGCACAAGGCGGCTACGCCAACTTGGCCAGCGTGCGGCAGTGGATGCTCGGCTTCGTCAAGGACAGCCCGCAGTCGCGCCGCTATGTCGAGTTGTCCGACCGCATTTCAGAAGCGCTCGGTTTCATGCAGGCCTGCGGTCTCGATCTCGAGAGCCATCCCGAACTGCGCACCACCGACTTCTACACCAGCCATGAGGCGCTGCTGCTCGGCTACGAGCAGGCCTTCACCCGCATCGATTCCACGACCGGCGACTGGTACGCCACCTCCGGCCATATGCTGTGGATCGGCGATCGCACGCGCCAGCACGATCATGCGCATATCGAATATGCACGTGGCATCAAGAACCCGATCGGGCTGAAATGCGGGCCGTCGCTCAAGGCCGACGACCTGCTGCGGCTGATCGACATTCTCAACCCGGACAACGAGGCCGGCCGTCTCACCCTGATCGGCCGGTTCGGCGCCGACAAGGTGGGCGACCTCCTGCCCGGGCTCGCGCGCGCGGTGCAGCGCGAAGGCAAGGTCGTGGTGTGGTCGTGCGATCCGATGCACGGCAACACCATTACCTCGGCGACCGGCTACAAGACGCGGCCGTTCGATCTGATCCTGAAGGAGGTGCGCCACTTCTTCGAGGTGCATCAGGCCGAGGGTTCTTACGCCGGCGGCGTGCACCTGGAAATGACCGGGCAGAACGTGACCGAGTGCACCGGCGGCGCCCGCGCCATCACCGAGGCCGATCTCAACGATCGCTATCACACGGTTTGCGACCCGCGGCTCAATGCCGAGCAGGCGATCGACCTCGCCTTCCTGCTCGCCGAATTGCTCAAGAAAGAGCGCTCGGGGCGCGCCGTGCCGATGCCGGCCGTTGCCGGCCTCTAGTGGCGTGAACGCCCGCCCCGCCGATACCCTGGCGATCGCCGTCGCGCAGCTCAATTGCACGGTCGGCGATATCGCCGGCAATGCCGAGAGGGTGCGCCGCGCACGTGCCGAGGCGGCCGGGCAGGGCGCGGATCTCGTCATCTTCCCCGAGCTGTTCATGTCCGGCTATCCGCCGGAAGACCTCGTGCTCAAGCCGGCCTTCCAGGCCGCCTGCCGCGCCGCGATCGAAGCGCTGGCCCGCGAAACCGCAGACGGCGGCCCGGCGCTGGTGGTCGGCACACCGTGGCTCGACGACGGCAAGCTGTACAATGCGGCGGCGTTGCTCGACGGCGGTGCCATTACGCTCCGCTACAAGGTCGACCTGCCGAATTACGGCGTGTTCGACGAAAAGCGCGTGTTCGTGCCCGGACCGCTGCCGGGGCCGGTGAGCTTCCGCGGCGTGCGGCTCGGCATTCCGGTCTGCGAAGACATCTGGGGTCCGGAACCGGTCGAATGCATCGCCGATACCGGCGGGGAAATCCTGCTGGTGCTCAACGCCTCGCCGTATCGTCACGGCGTCATCGACCAGCGCCTCAACGTCGCCGTACCGCGCGTGGTCGAGGCCGGGCTGCCGCTGATCTACGCCAACATGATCGGCGGCCAGGATGAACTGGTGTTCGAAGGCGCGTCCTTCGCGCTCAATGCCGACCGCAGTCTGGCCTTCCAGCTTCCCGCCTTTCGGGAAGCCGTCGTCACGACGCGATGGACGCGCAGCGGCGGGACCTGGCATTGCGAGGGCGGCCCGAAAGCTCAGGCGCCCGATTCCGACCGTGCCGACTACGCCGCCTGCATGCTTGGCTTGCGCGATTATGTCAACAAGAACGGCTTTCCCGGCGTGGTGCTCGGCCTTTCCGGCGGCATCGATTCCGCGTTGTGCGCGACGATCGCGGTCGATGCGCTCGGCGCCGATCGCGTGCGCTGCGTGATGATGCCCTACAAGTTCACGGCGCAGGAGTCGCTTGATGACGCCGCGGCTTGCGCCAAGGCGCTTGGCGTGCGGTACGAAATCTTGCCGATCGCGCCTGCGGTTGAAGGCTTCGAACACGTGCTCAAGCCCGCCTTCTCCGGTCTGCCGCGCGACGTCAGCGAGGAAAATCTGCAGGCGCGTACGCGCGGCACCACGCTGATGGCGATTTCAAACAAGTTCAATCTGATGGTTGTGACGACCGGCAACAAATCGGAAATGTCGGTCGGCTACGCCACGCTCTATGGCGACATGAACGGCGGCTTCAATCCAATCAAGGATCTGTACAAGACGGAGGTTTTCCGTCTGGCGCGGCTGCGCAACGGCTGGAGGCCGGACGACGCGATGGGGCCTGCGGGACACGTCATCCCCGACAACATCATCACGCGGCCGCCCACCGCCGAATTGCGCGAGAACCAGAAGGACGAAGATTCGCTGCCGCCTTACGCGGTGCTCGATCCGATCCTCGAACGGCTGATCGAGCGCGAAGAGCCGATTTCGGCGATCGTGGCGGCCGGCTTCGACCGTGAAGTCGTCATGAAGGTCGAGCGCATGGTCAACCTCGCCGAATACAAGCGCCGTCAGGCGGCGCCGGGCGTTAAGGTGACGCAGAAGAATTTCGGCCGCGACCGGCGATATCCGATCACCAACCGCTTCCGCGATCCGGGTACGCCGCTGCCGCCGCCCGACATGACGCTGGTCAAGGCCAAGGCCGTCAAGAGCGACGCCTTCGATTTCTGATCGTCAGTGCTGCGGCAGGAACGTAGGGCCGACCGCGCGCACCTTGCGCTTGGCGGGATCGGGCTCGCCGGGGGCGTCGGCCAGTGCGTCGCCGGTGTTGGGCTGAGGCTTCACGGCGGCAGGAGCGGCCGGTTTGAGCCCGGCTTGTCCTTGGGAAATGCGGTCGGCGTTCTGCTCGGTGACGACAACGTCGCCGGGCGCGAGCGTGGTATCGCCGCCGTTGAAGCGCAGCGCCTCGGCCCAGCTCTCGCCCGGGCGCCGGCAACTGCAGGACGGGCTCAACGCCTTGCGATATTGAAACGCCGCCGGCAATTCGGTGTAGAGACGCCCGTTCAGCGAGACCGCCTGCGTCATCTCCTCGCCGGGATTGTGGTAGGTGTAAAGCTGCACCTCCGCGGCGGGGCACATGCGCTGACAGGTTTGCTCGTCCTCGCGGAAATGATCGGGCGAGGTCTCGAACGAGATCGGGAAATAATAACCGTCGCAGGTGCGCACGCAGACGGTGCGGTAGGTGCCGCCCATCGGGCCGTTCGGCTGCGGCGAGAAGATCGAGCCGCCGCCGAACAGCCGGTCGAAGAAGCCGCCTTGCTCGCCGGCGCGTGCCGCCGCGCGGTATTGCGGGCCGCAATTGTTGTCGGCGAGCGCGATCAGGATCGACTGGCGTTGCGCGGCGCGTTCGGCGGTGCCGCCTTGCAGCCGCTCGAGCTGGTTCTGCATGCGCTCGAGGGCGTCGCGCTGGTCCTCGATGCGCCGGTTGAGCGGCCCGCATTGCGGCGACGTCGGCGTGAAGATCGAGAAGAACCCGGTATTGTTGCAGCCCATGCGGCGGGCCTGGGCGACCAGCTTGTCGACCTCGAACTGCTGGCGCTGCACCGCATCGTCGGCCTGGCGTATCTGGTCGGCGCGGGCCGGGTCGGTATTGCCGCGCTCGAGCGCGGTCAACTGACCCTCGAGCCGCTGGCAGGCCGGATTGGCCGACGGCGTTTGCGCCAGGGCCGTGACCGTGGCGGATGCGACGATGGCGGCAGCGAGCGATGTGCGGACGGCTCCCCTCATGGCGGGCACTCTAGCCCCTAAATTGTGGCGCTGCGAGGGTCGCCGTCACGCATGTTTTGCGGCTTCCGCGCGCAGGTTCCAGAGCACGCCTGCCACAATGATGAGCGCGCCGAGTAGGACGAAAATGTCGAGCGATTCGCCGTAGAAGGCCCAGCCGACCACCGCGATCAGCGGAATGCGCATGAAGTCGAGCGGCACCACCAACGTGGCGTCGCCGGCGCGGAACGCGTTGCTGAGACAATAATGCGAGCTCGTTCCCGCGATCGCCACGCCCAGGACGGGTAAGATGTCCTTGGGTTGCAGTTGCAGGAAGACGTGCGGATCGCTGCCCAACAGCGACAGTGGGAATTGCATCACCGCCATCCAGAAGATGATGCCGAAAGTCGTCTCGGTCATGGTCAGCTTCTTGGTGGTGATCATGGTGACGGCATAGCCGACCGCGGCCGCCAGCACGAGCAGGGCCGCCGGATTGAAACCGGCAAGGCCCGGCCGCAGGATCACCAGCACGCCGATCAGGCCGAACACCACGACGCCGAGGCGGCTCACGGTCATGCGCTCGTGCAGCAGCCAGACTGCGAGCAGCGCCGTCCAGGCCGGCATGGTGAATTCCAGCGCGAAGACCGTGGCGAGCGGCAGCATCGTCAGGCTGAGCGCCCAGGCATATTGCGAGGCGTAGTGCACGGTATTGCGCAGGGTGTTCAGCGCCATGCGCCGGGGCAGCGCATGCACCCGCAGCCCCGGCCGCACCGCCAACAGCGTCAACAGGATCACCAGCGAACCGCCGCTGCGGACCGCCAGGATCCCGAAAATGTTGAACCCGGCGTGCGCCAGCTCGCGGATCGACACCGCCATGGCCGAGAAGGACAGCAAGGCGCCGATCATCCAGAGGACGACACGAGGAAGATTGGTTTTGGTCACGATGAGTGCAGTCTTGCCACGGCGGCGGGTGGGGCGGTCTAGCAGGCCGCCGGCCGGCCGTCACTCGGCATCCGGCTGGTTTTCCGGCCGCGCCTTGTCGAAGGCTTCGAGCTTGAGGCAGGCCGCGTCGGCCGCGACGATCTTGGGGAAGGCGTCGAGCGGCACCTTGAACCGCCGCGCATTATATACCTGCGGCACCAGGCAGCAGTCGGCGATCGTCACCTGCGCTCCGCAGACGTAAGGGGCGGGCGAAATCGTCGCCTCGATCGCTTTGAAGCCCTGGATCACCCAATGGCGATACCAGGCGTCGATCTCGGCCTGCTGATGCTTGAGCTCATTCTTGAGGTATTGCAGCGCGCTGGTGTTGTTGAGCGGATGGATGTCGCAGGCGATGATCTGCGCGATCGCCCGCGCCTTGGCGCGGGTCAGTGCATCGGCCGGCAACAGCGGCGGCTTGGGATGCGTTTCGTCGAGATATTCCATGATGGCGAGCGATTGGTTGAGAATATCGCCGCCATCGAGCGTCAGCGCCGGCACCCGCATCTGCGGATTGATCGCGACATAGTCCGCCTTGTGCTGCTCGCCGCCGTCCCTGCTCAGATGGATTGGCACCATGTCGTAGCGCAGGCCCTTGAGGTTGAGCGCGATGCGCACGCGGTAGGCGGCGGAGGAGCGGAAGAACGTGTAGAGCTTCACGGCGGATGTCCCGGGCTATGACGCAGGCTAGCGCAGCGCCGAGGCGGTGGCGACGCCGACGGTGAGCTGCGCCGAGCGCTCGATCAGCTTGGTGATGGCGCGGTTGAGCGCGGCGCGGTCGGCGGCGTCGACCGTATCCATGAGCTGACGCACGAAATCCAGAGCCGCCGGCGCAAGCTCGTCGTAGACCTCGCGGCCGGCCGGCGTCAGCGACAGAAAGGCCTCGCGCAGATCGTCGCGGTTGGCCTTGCGCGCCACCAGTTTGCGCCGCTCGAGCAGGGCGACGGCGCGCGACACCTTGGTCTTGTGCATGTGGCTGTGGGTGCCGATCGCCTTGGCGGTCATCACGCCGAACTCGCCGAGGGTCACCAGCACCCGCCATTCCGGCACGCCGATCTTGTAGCGCCCGGCATAAATGCGCGACAGCGCCTGGGTGACCAAGGCCGAGCAGACGTTGAGCCGGTAGGGCAGGAAGTCGTCGAGTTTGAGGGGGGGCGCGCTCGACACCGTCGACACCTTCGACACCGGTTGCACATTGTGGTCGGTCATGGCGAACGGCCCTGCATCGCAGCCGCGAGCACAGTGGCCGAACTCCGGACCGGGTGCAACCGCTTTGTAACTTTGTAAGCTACTGGCGGATCGGGCGATTTTACTGGCGGATCGGGCGGTTTTTCTGCGCCGGCCAGCCGCGCAGGGCGGCGAGCCGGCGCGTCAGCGGGCCCGGACCGCGCACCACCACGACAAGGAGCGAACCGAACAGGCTGATCAGGACGATGGTCATTGCGGCATCCCTTGCCCGGCCGTCAACGCCCGCGGCGCCAATGCGTTCCGACATCGCGGCCGACGGCGCCGCGACGTGCTAGGCTCGCCGCGCAAACGCTTTCGGGGGGCGGTCATGGCAGACCAGCGGCTCATCGTCCCGATTTTCGGCGGCATCTACCGCACCTTTGCACCCGTCACCGAGCCGCTCATCAGGCTCATGGCCGGCGGCTCGCTCGCCATCCATGGTTATCCGATTCTGTTCGGCGACAAGGCGGCGGCGGCAAAATTTCTTGAAAGCGTCGGCTTCGAGGACGGCCTGTTCTGGTCCTCCATCGTCGGCACGGTCGAATTCGTCTGCGGCGCCTGCCTCGCGCTCGGCTTTCTCACCCGCCTCGTCGCCGGGCCCATCATCGGCTTCCTGGTCATCGCCATCGTCACCTATCACTGGCAATTCGGCTTTGCCTGGGAGAACCGCGGCATCGAATACCCGCTGTTCTGGGCGATCGTGGTGCTGCACTTCATGGTGCGCGGCGGCGGCGCCTGGTCGCTCGACCGCCTGATCGGCTGGGAAGTCTGAAAAAGCAAACGCCCGGCCTTTCGGGCCGGGCGTCATGCAAAACGTTTGGCGTTGTCAGCGCGTGCAGACGATGGCGACGAGGTCGTCGCATTTGGCGCCGCTGCAGCCGCCGCCCGCCGGGATCGCGCCGGTGATCTCGTCGCGGTCGACCTTGCGGTAGGACATCGCGGTCTCGTACTGGTGGCTCTTGCAATAGGCGTTGGCCGCGGCCGCGCCGCACTTGGCGCCGGACTCGAGGCAGCGGTCGACGCCGTAGCCGCCGGCGTCCGCGCCGATGATGAACATGCGCCGCTCGGCCTGCGCCGCGCCGGCAAGGCAGAGGCAGAGAACGGCCGCTAGACTGACCACAAGTGTCCGCATGGGGTTCGCCCGCTTTCTATGGAGGCGCGCAGAGGCGCCGATGCCGAGAATGCCGCCAAAACCGTTAAGGCGCGATTAACCGAGGTTTTCCGCCCGTTCCGCGCCGGTTGGCGGGCCTTGACGGGCCGCGCCCAAGTCGAGCATTGTGCGCCGTGATGAACGGCCTTAACCAAACTCACGGCATTTGCCGCGAGATTATTCGCTAGCGCACAACGCTGGCTGCGGCCGTCTTTTCTCAAAGTTGAGAGCGTAGGACGCCCGGCCAGCGGGGCCGATAGGTATCCGTCTATGGAGCTCAGGCTCTACGATACGCTGACGCGGGACAAGCGGCCCTTCGTGCCGATCGATCGCTCGCGCGTGCGCATGTATGTCTGCGGGCCGACGGTCTACGACTTCGCCCATATCGGCAATGCCCGGCCGGTGATCGTGTTCGACGTGCTGTTCCGCCTGCTGCGCCACATCTACGGGCCGGACCACGTCAGCTATGTGCGCAACGTCACCGACGTCGACGACAAGATCAACGCCCGCGCCGCCGAGCGCGGCATTTCCATCCGCGAGCTGACGGAGGAGACCTACAGAAACTTCAAGGCCGACGTCGCGGCGCTCGGCTGCCTTGAGCCGACGGTGGAGCCGCGCGCCACCGAGCACATCGAGCAGATGAAGGAGATCATCGAGCGCTTGGTGAAGAACGGCTGCGCCTACGTGGCGCAGGACCACGTGCTGTTCCACGTCGCGGCGATGAAAGACTACGGCAGGCTGTCAAATCGCTCGCTCGACGAAATGATCGCCGGGGCGCGCGTCGAGGTGGCGCCGTTCAAGAAGGACCCGATGGACTTCGTGCTGTGGAAGCCGTCGAAGCCGGGCGAGCCGTCCTGGCCGTCGCCCGCCGGCATCGCGGCGCCGGGCCGTCCGGGCTGGCAC
>Ga0070741_10006303_pt1 | contig 25605 bp, 27 predicted proteins | sample Coa_R1_4_FD_66440 | JGI IMG/M metagenome (GOLD analysis project Ga0070741, IMG submission 66440) | Surface soil microbial communities from Centralia Pennsylvania, which are recovering from an underground coalmine fire - Coalmine... | ecosystem: Environmental > Terrestrial > Soil > Unclassified ... | reverse complement strand
GCATTGCAAGACCTGGCCCCAACTCCCCCTCTTGTTATACGGGTTTCGCGCACTATGGTAATGCCTACTCATGTTCGGTGCCACTGAGATAACGATATAAAGTGCGGGATAGAGTGCTCTTGGCCGTGAGAATCAGATGGTTGCGTTTTTTGTGCAGTTTTCTCTTTCTTAGCTTTAATGCTGAGGGCTGCTTGTCGATTGAGAGATCGTTTAGTCAAGCAACGATCACTCCCAATCCCGAGTGGAGGATGGTACAAAGATGTGGATATGAAGGCTGTGCTAAAAAAGTGGATTTCTTGGTTGGTAGGGAACTGACGATTAGGATCGAAGCTCACAATGACATGCCACATGCCGTCCAGAATCGAATATTTATTATACAGGTTGAATTTTTGTCCAGCTCACCTCAAGTGTTCGAGTATGATCCGTCTCAAACTACGGTGCAGTTTCACAATGGCCAGATTGCAAAAGCCAAAGGTCTTCCATGTCCAGGAACAATTATGGATCGATCGTATATCCTGACTTCTCCTCCAATTATCGGATTGAACCGAATCAACAAGATTGATTGCTTCCTTTTGTTCTTTGATGCGCCGCCGCCTAGTGTCAACGAAGTTTTCACGATGAGCCTAGCCAATTTGCAACAAAGCGGCATTCGCATCGATGTACCAGAAATTGTCTTTCGGCCTGGAAAACAATAAGGGCAGCACTTTGGGGTCTACCATCGGAATTCAGCAGGTAGCGAGAGCGGAGAGAAACCAGTATACATAGGGGGTTTAGGGTCAGGTTGGAGTTCCCAGGATTTAGTGGAGAGAATTTCGGCGTCGCCTATTTACTGTCTCAAACTTTTCCAGACTAACACCGCCCAGATAACTATGGCGGCGTGTACGATTGTAGAACGAGTCGATGTAATCTGCGATATGCTTCGTCGCGGTCTCCCGATCTTTGTAAATGAGCTTCTTGATGCGTTCCTTCTTCAGACTGCTGAAGAACGACTCCGCCACCGCGTTATCCCAGCAATTGCCTCGACGACTCATGCTGGGCTCTAATTGGTTGGCTTTGCAAAATCGCCGCCACGCGTCACTCAGCGCAGCCGTGGGGTCAGGCATGAGTATTGATTTATTCTCGACTCAGCCTCCGGGCTTGACGGCTCTTGGAGGCTCACGGTTTGATATCCTGCATAAACCACTCGCTCGGGATCTCGTGGCCCAGGCCTTTTTCTTTCGCGCCCATGTAAGCGCAGTAGCCCATGGCGGCGAACTGCACGCCGGTGCCGACGTTGTTCAGGAAAAATGAGACTTGCGCATCGTTCGTTCGGCTCGGCGCTTTGCCGGCAATCAGGTCGCAGATCTCCGGATACTGCGACCAGTCGCGCGGCTTCTCGCGGCGCACGCCGGGCATGTCTTCGACGATTCCCGGCGGTTGAAAGTGGAGAATTCCGCCGAAATTGGTGTGGATCGCGATCGGGTCGCATTTCTCTAAAACCGCAAGATCGGTTTCAAATTCCCGGATCGAGTTGTAGTGCATGCCGGGCCTCAGCCAAGCGAGTTTTACCACAGGCTCCGACGAATTGGTTGCGCTGCAGATGACATCCACGTCGCGCGCCGCCGCTTCGGCGCTTGCCACCGGCTCGCCGGCAACGCCGGTTTCCTTTTCCATCTCTTCGACGAACGCCTTTCGGTGCGCCGGGTTGGGGCTGAAGACTTTGACTTTCTCGATCGGCATCACCGCGGTCATGAAACGGTAGTGCGCTTTGGCCTGGCCGCCGGAACCGATCAGCCCGAGCACCCGGGAATTTTTTCGCGCCATCACTTTCATGCCGAGGGCGCTGGTGACGCCGACGCGGGTTTGTTGAATCAAGCCGTCGGGCATGATCGCCAAAAGCTCGCCGGTCTCGGCGCTGAAAAGCTCGACCAGGCCGACGAACATCCCTTTGCCCGCAAGCGGCAGTTTTTCCAGGCGCACGGCGCCGTGAACGCGTTGTTCCTGCACGATGTCCGAGGTCACGCGCAGCGCGAGAATGCCGTACTTGCCGACGCCGCCATCGACCGACTTGAAGCTGTAAGTCGCATCGGCGAGCGAATGCGCCAGGTAGGAATGGCAGGTGGGCCGATTGACGGCGCGGCTTTGTGCCTGCTCGCGGTAGGATTCTTCCATGATGTCGAGGCAGCGCCGGACGCTGAACGCCGCGGCCACATCGTCGTTGCTGAGAATGAGGGTCATGAACACGCTCCGAGTGTGAGACTTCACTGATTCGTTTAGCACAGCGATGCGCCAAATGCAGCGCGGGCCCCCCGGCTGCGCAAATCCGGCCTGAGCCGGGCTTCGACAATTCCCCTCGATCCGGGCGAGCGCTGATTTTTGGCGCTCGAGGGATGCGCTTTGGACAAACTTCGGAACAAAAACCCCGCATCAGGCCGGGAGCTTTCGGGAAGCGCGGGGATGGATCCGTGAATTCTTCGCCGATTTTAGGATTTAGCGGACGAGATCGCGGCCGGGCACGGAGCGGTCGGACGTGGTTTGAGAATTGCTTTGTTTCTCCGTGATCCGATCCGATCGAGTTTCACCATTTTCAGGAGCAAAACCGATGTTCGAGAACCTCAATACCAAGACGACCGTCGATGTCTCGGCGCCGCGGGAAATTTCCCTGGTGATCGGACCTACCGAAGTGGCCGACGTGATGACCGGCAAAGTGGTGACCCTGAGCCCGCACCACAGTTTCAACGATGTCGCCAATCTGATGAACGACCGCTACTTTCGCCATTGCGTGGTGGTGGACAACGCACGCCAAGTGGTCGGCGTGATTTCCGACCGCGACATCCTGCGCTCGCTGGCGCGCAGTCCCAACGCGCGCACCAAGTCTCTCGACCAGATCATGACGCGCAACCCGGTCACGGTGAAGCGCAACACGCCGATCGTCGATGCGGTCGCAAAAATCCTCGCCCGGCGCATCAACTGCCTGCCGGTGGTCGAGGACGACGGCAGCGTTTGCGGCATCGTCACCTCCACCGATCTGCTCAAATCCTACCAGCAGCTTCTGGAACTGGTACAAAAACAAGCGCGCTGAAGGCGCGCAAGTTCTTGCTCGGCGGCCGGCGCAGCGCGGCCTTGTGCTTGTGCGCGCGGCGCGCTTGCGGCTATTCTCGGCCGTGGCTTCGAGAATCACGGTGACGGTCAAGCCCAATGCGAAGAAAGCCGAAATCGTCGAGCTCGGCGCAAACCGCTACCGCGCGTGCGTGCGGGAACCGGCGCGCGACGGCAAGGCCAACCGGGCGCTGATCGATCTGCTCGCGGCTCATTTTCGCCTTCCCAAAAGGTCGATCGAGATCGTTCACGGCCAGTCGGGCCGCCAGAAGGTGGTCGACATCGGCTGATCGGCCGGCAGGGCTCGGGACGATTCGGTTGCGGCCGCGGCCAAACCGGCATACATATTCGGGAACCATTCGATCGAGGTTTTTTTTGGCGAAAGTCGAAAATATCGCCGGCGCGGCGCCGCTCGCGGCGGCCCGGTGGGGGCGGCTGGCGGCGAACTCGGCGGCGCACATGACCGAGCACCTGTTCAACGGCGTGGTCGTGATCGTGCTGCCGCTCATCACGACGGCTTTCGGCTTGAGCCTGGCCGAGGCCGGCGCGCTCGCTTCGGCGCGCACGCTGTTTGCCGGCGCGGCCAGCTTCCCGTCGGGGTTTTTCGCCGATCTCGCCAGGCGAAGAAATCTTCTGCTCGGCGCGTGCGTCGCCATGATCGGGCTGGCCGCGCTCGGTCTCAGCGTCTCCTCGAATTTTGCGATGCTGCTGTTTTTCATGGCGCTCGGCGGCTTCGGCGGCGGCGGATTTCATCCCCAGTCGCTGGCGATCCTCTCGGCCCAGTATCGCGATCGCAAAGCCTTCGCCCTCGGCGTGCACGACAGCAGCGCGAATCTGGGCGAAGTGGCCGGCCCGCTCGCGCTCGGATTGCTGCTCCATTTTTTCGACTGGCGCTCAAGCCTGCAGATCTGGGCGCTGCCCGGTCTGGCGATCGGCATTCTTTACGCAGCTTTCGGCGCCGAGAGCGGCCACGCGGCGGCGCGGCCGCGCGATTATCGGCGCGCCCTCTGGGAGGACGTGTTCAAGAATCGCACCGTGTTCGGGCTGGTCGCGGTCTCGACGCTTCGCGCCATGGGCCAGACCGCGCTCGCGGTTTTTTTGCCGCTTTACCTCTCGCTGCAGCTGAAATTTTCCGCCGGCCTTGCCGGCGCGTACATGTCGGTGCTGTTTTTGTTCGCGGGGCTGGCGCCGGCCTTCGTCGGCTGGCTCTCCGACCGCTTCGGCTACAAAAGCCTGATCATGCTGTTTTCCGTTCTGAGCTTCGCGACCATCGCGGCGGTGCCGGTGCTCGGCTCGGGCTGGGCGCTGGCTGGCGCTCTGGGCGCGCTCGGAGCGTTTCTCTGGGCGCTGCGCCCGGTGATCGTGTCGGCCGCCATGAGCGCGGCGCCCCACGGCCTCTCGGGCAGCATCGTGGCGCTGATTTACGGCGCCAACATGAGCGTGTCGTTTCTGGCGCCGATCCTGGCCGGCTTGATCGCCGACCGCAGCGGCCTGCCGGCGGCGCTGACCGCCATCGCTTTCCTGCCGCTGCTCGCCGGCGCAGTCACGGTTTTTCTTCTGAAGCCGTTTCCCGCGCGCAGCTCGTAGTTCGAACGCTGCGAGAGCCCCAGGCCGTGACCCTCATTCTCACCAGTCAAGAAATCGAAAGCATCTTCACTCTGGAGGAATGCTTCGCCGCGCTCGAGCCGGCGCTGATCGATCTGGGCGGCGGCCGGGCCGTGAACATGCCGCGCCAGGATTTGCTGGTGCCGGGCGTGCTGGAGAACAGTTATCACGGCCTCAAGACTTCTTGCGCGGCGCTGCCGAGCGCCGGCGTCACGACCTTGCGGCTGACATCCGATGTGCTGACCTGGCCGATGATCGCCGGGCGCCAGCGCCGGGTGAAAGTTCCGCGCGCCGGCGGCGGCAAATACGTCGGCCTGGTGCTGGTGTTCAGCAACGAGAGCGGCGAGCTGCTCGCGATTTTTCCCGACGGCTACATGCAGGCGATCCGGGTCGGCGTCACCAACGCGCTCTCGGCGAAATATCTGGCGCGGAAAAATTCCCGGGTGATGGCGCTTTACGGCTCGGGCTGGCAGGCGGCGCCAGCAGTGCTCGGCATGGCGCGCGTGCTGGCGCTCGAAGAGGTGCGTGTTTATAGCCCGACGCAAACGAATCGCGAGAAATTCGTCGAGGCCATGCGCCCGAGAGTCAATATCCGCCTTCGCGCTGTCGCTTCGCCGGAAGAAGCCGCGCGCGGCGCCGATGTCGTTTCGCTGGCGACCAACGCGCTCGATCCGTTTTTTCCGGCGGCGTGGATTGCCGACGGCATGCACATCACCACCGTGCGGCCGAGCGAGCTCACGCTCGAGGGGCTGCTGCGCTGCGATGTGATCGCGGTTTCCACTCGCGAGGCGGCAAAACTGTTCACTTTGCCGGGCGAGGAAACGAAAATTCCCGAGTTCGGCCGGGGCGATTACGGCCGCGCCGAGCTGGAAAATACCGCCGCCGATTGGCGCACCAAGCCGGAATTATCCGAAATCATGGCAGGCCGGGCCGCGGGGCGCACGAACGATCGCCAGGCGACTTGCATGCTCAATCACTTGGGACTGGGGCTTCAGTTCGCGGCCGCGGCGGCGAAAATTTACCAGCTTGCCAAGGCGCGCGGTCTGGGAAAAGAATTGCCGGCCGAATGGTTTTGCCAGGACGAGCACTCGTAGCGCGAAAAAAATTTCGCGCTCAGTGATCGCGCAGGAGCCGGCCCAGGCTGGGGAGCTTGTCCGCGATGCCGGCCAATCTGAGCGCCTGCCAGAGTCCCGCCTGATTGCTGGTCACCACCGGCAAGCCGGTTTCCTTTTCCAGCGGTTCGATAGCTTCGAAGCTTCGAAGATTGCCGCAGGAAATAAAAATTCCATCGGGGTTGGTGGCTGCGCGCGCGACCGCTTGCGCGAGATGGTAGGTTTCCGCCGGCATCACTTTGCCCATGTCGATACTGCGCTTGAGCCCGAGACCGCGGATCGCCGCGACCTGAAAGCCCGATTGTTCCAGGACATCAACCAGGCGCCGGTCGATCTCGGGCAGATACGATGTCGCGATGGCCGGGCGCTTGATGCCGAGGGCGCGGAGCGCCGCGACGACAGCCGTGAGCGAAGTGGTTGCCTGAATGCCGGTGGCGTCGTGAATGCGGCGGCTGAGCTCGCGGTCGTGGCCGAAGCCGCGGAAAAACGCGATGGCCGTGCCCGCCTGCAAAATCACTTTGACCTCGGCCGAAGCGAGCTCGAGCGCGGCGCGCTCGATTTGTTTGACGGTCTCGGCGAGCCCCTCGATCGTGACATCGTGCAAAAGCGTGCGGGTTTCCACCAGGCACACACCGTCGGGCATGGCCCGGCGCCATTCTTCGCACCCGACCGTTTCGGGAGAAGGCGAGATGCGTCCGATCCTGGCGCGCCAGCCGTACATTTTGATTAGGGAATCAGCAAAATCTTGCCGGTGGAGCGGCGCGATTCCAATTCGCGCTGGGCGCTCGGCGCATCGGCGAGAGGAAAAGTCTTGCCGATCCGGACATGGAGCTTCCCCGCTTCGATCCAGCCGAACAGATCGCCGGCGCGCCGGGTGACGTCGGCGCGGCTTGTGACGTTATGCGTGAGGCTCGGGCGCGCAAGCGTGAGCGAGCCTTTCGCGTTCAGCACCGCGGTATCGAAGGGCGGCACCGGGCCGCTGGACTGGCCGAAAATCACGAGCATGCCGAGCGGCGCGAGGCAATCGAGGCTTTTTTCGTAAGTGGCCTTGCCCACCGAATCGTAGACCGCGTTGACGCCCCGGCCGTCGGTCAGCTTTTTCACTTCGGCGGCAAAATCCTGCTTCGCATAATCGATCGTCGCAGCCGCGCCCGCCGCGCGCGCGAGCGCGGCCTTTTCTTCCGTCGATACCGTGCCGATCACGCGCGCGCCGCGCAATTTGGCAATCTGAATCAGCAGAAGTCCCGTGCCGCCGGCGGCGGCATGGACGAGCGCGGTGTCGCCAGGTTTAAGCGCGCAGGTGCTGTGGGTCAGATAATGCGCGGTCATGCCCTGAAGCATGACTGCGGCGGCGGTTTCAAAATCCACCGCGTCGGGAAGCTTGAACAGATGCCAGGCCGGCACGGAATAAAACTCCGCGTAGGAGCCCGAGCCGTTGGAGATTCCGTAAGCGACGCGATCGCCGGCTTTGAAATCGGCAACGCCGGGTCCGATCTCCACGACCGTGCCCGCCGCTTCGGCGCCGGGAATATACGGCAGCGCGCGGCCGTGATGGCCGCCCCAGTGAAATCCCGCGCGGTAGTAGATGTCGAGGAAATTCACGCCCGCGGCTTCGATCTTGACGAGAACTTCGCCGGGCTTGGGTTTTGGCGCGGCGGTTTCCTCGTAGCGAAGCACCTCGGGTCCGCCGAGCTCGTGGACGCGAACGGCTTTCATTGCGCGGCGGCGAAATCAGTTCTCGAGGATCGCGATCACCCGGGCCGGCGCCGATTCGGTTTTCCATTTGGCCGGCAGGGCGACGATCTGCGGCGTGGGGCCGATCTGATCGAGATTGATCAGATTCTCGATTTGAAAAACCACCCGGGGCAGGATGGTTCGGTGAACGCGCATGGCGCTCTCGAGAATCTGATCGGCCTGCTGGTAATCCGCGCCCTTTTCCTCCTGCGCGAAATCGTAACCCACCACCGAAGGTTTTTTGTTCACCACCCACTGCGCCGCTTCTTTGCTCAAATACGGCGACTCGTTCCACCACCTGGGGTCGGTGGTGTCGTGGCCCTTGGGCCAGTCGGTGCGAAGGAGCAGCATCGCGCCCTGGTGAATTGTCACGCCCTGCTGATTGAGCTTTTGCTCGGCCTCGTCCAGATCCTCCGGCAAAATGCGCGCGTGCGCTTTGCCTTTGGCGGTCAAATCGAGAACCACGGCTTTTCCCATCATCGGTTCGAGCGGCAGTTGCTCGATCGACGGTTTATCGCGGAAAAAATGATGCGGCGAGTCGATGTGCGTGCCCGCGTGCACGGTCATCTCGACCACGTTGGAGACAAAGCCCTTGTCCTCCCATTTGATGATCGGTTTAAGCTTGAAATATTTTTCCTCGGGCGCAAACGGCGCCGAGTCGCATTCTTCCACGGTCATGCTGAGATCGACGATTCGCATGGGATTTTCCTCCGAAAACGCGAGGTGTCCCATCTATCCCGCCCGCCCGGGGAAAAGTCAACGGCGCAGCGGACCGAGCCATGCAGCAATCGAGGCGATCCGTTCCAGGTGCCAGAAATCTTTCAGGAAGGCTTCCGTTTGGCGCGCGGGGAGAACTCCCGCCGCGCACTGGCGGAATTTTTCTTCGATCTCGGCGCGCGCCGGCGCGAGCCCGGGATGGCCGCGGGCGATGAAAGCTTCGCCGCGAAGAATTTCGCCGCTGCGCATCGTGATCTCGATTTCGCTGGGAATGCCCGCTTGCGAATTTGCCTTGCGGCGCTGAACCAGCTCGACTCGGCGCATAATTTTTCTGACCGCCGGATCGCCGAGACGCGCCGCGGTGAATTGCTTCAGCCCGGCGTCGCCGTCGAGCAGCGCGACTGCGACGGCGAAATTCAAGCTGAACTTCGCCTCAAGCTCGTTTTGCGGATTTTTGTAAACCAGCGGGCGCGCGGCATCGGCGCCGAGATGGACGCGTATCCGCTCGACGGCGTGGGCGGCGATCGCATACTTCGCGCGCAGCTCGCGCACCGCGTCGAGCGCCGGGTGAAGCACCCCGGCGCAGGGGTAAAGCTTGATCGCGATGCCGGGCTTGACGAAAAACAGCGGCCGGCCGAATTGCAAAAGCCGCAGGTCCACACGGCCGCGGCACGCGGCGGCAAAAAATCCCATGGGATCGTCGAAGATATTTTCCGACGCGGTGAAGCCGTCGGCGGCAAGCGTTGCAGCGATCACGCCGTTCTCGGCGGCGCGCCCGGCGTTCAGTCCTTTGGCGAAAGTGCCGCGATTGGCGCGAAGGCCCGAAGCGAAAGTGCCGGCGATGCCGAGGGCGCAGCGAATCGAGCGTGGTTCGAGATCGAGAAGCCGTGCGCAGGCCGCGGCGGCGCCGAAGACGCCGAGAGTGCCGGTCGGGTGAAAGCCGTCGAGATAGTGACCCGGATCGACGGCGTCGCCGAGACGGCAGGCGACCTCGACCCCGGCGATGTACGAAGTCAAAAGCGCCGCGCCGCCGGCGCGCCGGGTTTCGGCCAAAGCCATGGCCGCGGCGAGCACGGGAACGGTTGGATGGGTCTGCTGGCCCGCGGGACGCGCCGGCAAACTCGCAAGCTGCGCGTCGTCGTAATCCAGCACGTGGCCCTGGGCGCCGTTGATCAACGCGGCGCGCTCGGGCGGGAATTTTTCGCCCGCTCCCAATACCGTGGCGCCGCCGGCGATTTTTGCCCGGCGAAAGCGCCGGCGCAGGATTCGGCTCGATTCTTCTCCGGCGCCGCCGAGCATCACCGCGAGACCGTCGAGCACATGCAGCTTGGCGAGGTCGCGCGCTTCGGGTGGAATGTTTTTGAGCCGAACGCCAGCGACGAATTCGCTGATTTTTTGTGAAACGGCTGGAAGGGGGCTGCGCCGAGGTTTCACGAGCGCCGGATCGTGGCGCGCCTAGCGCTTGCGCTTGCGGGCGATTTTGCGCGCGGGTCGAGCTTCTTCGGCCGACTCGCCGGTGGCGCCGTTGAGCTTGGGCTGAACGTTATCGTCGATCCATTTTTGATCCCACCACTCCACCGGCAGAATCGGAAGGCCGTTCAGGTAAACGCCGAAATGGAGATGATCCCCGGCGGCGAGCCCGGTTTCGCCGGTCTTGCCGATCACCTGCGCCGGTTTGATCGAGTCGCCGACTTTGACGTCGATCGAGCTCAGATGGGAGTAGAGCGTGAAAAGTCCCAGACCGTGATCGATGATGACCGTGTTGCCGTAAATGCCCAGGTCGCCGGTAAACGCCACCACGCCGCTGTTGGCCGCTTCGGCCGGGTAGTGTTTCGTGACCGAGAGATCGTAGCCGAGATGATACGCGGTATCGATGGGCTCGCCGTTATAAATATAGGTGCGCGCGTCGGCGAAGTTGGCTTCGACTTTGGAGTTGGTGAGCTGGCTGAAGGCGCCGTGCCAGAGCAGCGACGGCGTCGATTTTTCGGTGATCGAGCGGATCTTGTCCTCGTTTTCCTTGCGCAGATTCTCGTTGACCTTGATGAAAATGTCTTTGGGGCTTCCCTGGCGCGCGCTCACGTCGTGCAAAAGCGGCGCGACTTTCTGCTCGATGAAATTGTCGTCGATCTTGATCGTGCTCTTTTTGTATTTGACGTTTTTTAGCTCATAGACGAGCTTCATCTCGCGCGTGTTGCCGGCCCTGTCCGTGGCGATGAGCGAAGCCTTTTCGGTTTCCGGCACGTTGTAGGGATGGGCGAAGAAACAGAGATAGTGATCGGGATGGTCTTTGATCTGGCCTTTGTAGCCGGGAAAAAAATAATTGCCGATTTTCACCCCGGACCGGATCGCGTCCGGCGCGGGTTTGTAAACGATCACGCCGACGCCGCCGAAATTCACGTAGCGGTCGTCGGCCAAAAGCTCCAGAGCGGGCGGCGTGACGTCGATGGCGAGATTTTTCTGAATCACGGTCTCGTTGCCGCGAAAAAAATTCCAGAGCGAGCGGTCGCGCGCGGAAATCCGCAGGACCGCCGGACCTTCCTTCAAGCCGGCGAGCTTGGAGAAGAGCACCGTGAATTTTTTCTGGGTCAGTGGCGAGTCGTACTGCTCGGAAACAAGCGGGTATTCGGTCCCGCCGGCGTTGAGCGTGGCGGAAAACGACTTCAAGCCCGTGCCCTGCTCGGTCACTTCGATTTCCAGCGGCGCCAGGCCGATGGTGTCGGTGTCCGGCGTGATCTTGATCTGCGGCGCGCGCCACTCGAAACGCGGAACCAGAAAATATCCGCCGCCGATCACCAGGACGATCAAAACCGCCGCGACCAGGCCCAGACCCGGCGCGAACCGGCGTCTCGGTCTGCCCAATTCAAGCGCGCTCATGGATTTGAGGAATCAAAGGAATGATCCGGGGAAATGCTTCAGCGTTACAATAAACGCGGGTTCGGTTGATGTCAACAAAAAGAGCCGACGGAAACAAAAGACCAACAATTTTTAACCGCAGAGAGCGCAGAGGACGCAAAACAAAATTCAGAGAATTGCAAAGCGCAGGGGCGCGGCATGCCGCGCCCCTGCTCGTCAAAGCCGCGGCCGCTCGGATCTTGCAGCGGCAATGAAAACGGCACGCAGGGGCGAGCGGCGGTCGCCCGCGCCGGTGAAATTTTTCACAGCATGCCTTTGTCGTTGAAGCTGAAGAAGCGGTCGCGGCCGATCACGACGTGATCCAGAACCCGCACGCCCATCACGTCGCCGACTTCCTTCAGGCGCCGGGTGATGTCGATGTCTTCGGGGCTCGGCGCCGGATCGCCGCTCGGGTGATTGTGAACGAAGATCACCGCGGCGGCGGATTCGCGGATCACCGGATTGTAAACCTCGCGCGGATGGACCAGGGAGGCGGTGAGCGAGCCTTCGGAGATTTTTACGTCGCGGATCTTGCGGTTCTTGTTGTTGAGAAGCACGACGTAGAAAAGCTCGCGCTTTTCGGCGCCGAGATTGTCGCGGAAGTGATGGTACACATCCTCCGCCGAGCGCAGCGGCTGGCCGGTTTCCCATTTGCGGCTGCCGAGGCGCCGGGCGATCTCCAGGCAGGCCTTGAGCTGGGCGATCTTTGCAGGGCCGATCCCTTTGACGGTCCCGAGCTCGCCGGGCGACGCCTCGTCGATGCCCTTGAGGCCGCCGAAGCGGCTGAGCAAAAGCCGCGCGTGGTCGATGGCGCTTTCGCCGGTGCTGGCGTTGCCGTTGCGCAGGACGATCGCCAGAAGCTCGGTCTCGCTCAGCGACGGGGCGCCTTTGCTGAGAAGCTTTTCCCGCGGCCGATCCTCCGCGGGCCAATCCTTGATGGTTTGATACAACGCCATGGTCGCCTCGCTCGATGTGAAGGCCGAATTGGGGATTGCCGAGTCCGTCTATCACACCGTTCGATCGCTAGTCCAGGGCGCGAAGCGCGAGGCCTTTCAAGTATTCGCCTTCCGGATGATGGAGGCTCACCGGGTGATCGATCGGCTGGCCGAGCCGTCTTACGACCGCAACTTTGCGCCGCGCATCCACGGCGGCGCCGAAGACGATTTTTTGAAACAGATCGGTGGAAATGTGCTGGGAGCAGGAAAAGGTGAGGAGCACGCCGCCCGGCTCGAGGTGTCGGAGCGCGTGGAGGTTTAAAAATTTATAACCTCCCGCCGCGGCGTCCACATCGCTTCGCTTGTGCGCCAGGGACGGCGGGTCGAGGACGATCAAATCGAATTTCCGGTCGATTTCCTTCAAATACGCAAACGCGTCGCCTTTGAGAATCTCGCCCGGCGCGCCGGCGAAACCGTTTAGCTCCAGATTCTTTTCAGCCAGCTCCAAAGCCGGTTTCGACGAATCGAGCGTCACGACTTCTTTCGCCCCGCCGCCGAAGGCGTAAACCGAAAAGGCGCCGCTGAAGGAAAAAGCATTGAGCGCGCTGCGGCCCCGCGCCACCGTCGAGAGAAAGGCGCGGCTCTCGCGCTGGTCGAGGAAAAACCCGGTTTTTTGTCCGCGCCGGAGATCCACGGCGAATTTGTAGCCGTTTTCGCGGATCAGGAGAGTCTCCGGCGGCGCTTCGCCACAAAGCGCCCCGGTTGCGGGTGCGAGCCCCTCCTCGTCGCCGACCCGGCCTTCGCTGCGCTCGAAGATTCCCGCCGCGGGTTTGAGCGCGTGCAGTGCATCGACGATGTCATTTTTGAAGCGCGCCATGGCGGCGGCAAGAAACTGGCAGATCAGAAAATCGCCGTAGCGATCGACGATCAGGCCCGGCAGAAAATCGCCCTCGGCGTTGACGATGCGATAGGCGTCGGTCGATGAGCCGAGATGGCGCTCTCGGAATGCCAGCGCGGCGGCGATCCGGCGGGCGAAGAATGCGCCGTCGATCGCTTCTTTTTCCCAGGTGAGAAGGCGCAGGCGAATTTGCGATTGGGGATTGTAAAGGCCGCGCGCAAGCCAGGTTTTCCGGCTATCGAAAACATCGGCGACGCCGATCTCGTCCTGGGCTCCTTCGATGCGCTCGATGGCGCCGGAAAAAACCCAGGGATGGCCGTTCAGCACGGGGCGCTCCCGGCCTTGTTTGAGGTAGACAAGTGGCATGCTGGGAAATTCAGCGCGGCGGGCGCAGCATCCTGCGCCCCTACGTTTTGCGGATAAAGGTGCCGCTTTTGCCGCCGCTCTTTTTGATCAGACGAACCTCGCCGATGGTCATCTCCCGATCGACGGCCTTGCACATGTCATAGATCGTGAGCCCGGCGACCGCCACCGCGGTCATCGCTTCCATCTCGACGCCGGTCTTGCCGCTCACGCGGACCGTGGCTTCGATGTCCACCCGGGCGGGCTCTTTTTGCGGCGTGAGCTCGATTGCCACGGCGGTGATATTCAGCGGGTGGCACATGGGAATCAATGCCGACGTTTTTTTGGCGGCCATGATGCCGGCGACCCGGGCGACGGAAAAGACATCGCCCTTCTCGATTTTGTCTTCGAGGATGAGCGCCAGAGTTTCGGCGCGCATGTGGATCGTGCCGGAGGCGATGGCGATGCGGCTCGTGACTTCCTTGGCGCTCACATCGACCATGCGCGCGCGTCCCTGCTCGTCCAGGTGGCTCAGTTGTGCCATGATTTGACTGCCTTATCTTCAGGTTTGCGCGGGCGGTATTTCGCTGCCCGCCGCTGCCTGGTGTTGCGGACCGAAACTTTCTGCGTCGGAGTTTTTATGTTACAAAAACTCGATGGACAAAAAAAGCCACTACCGAATCATCATTCTGGGCTCCGGGGCCGCGGGGCTCACGGCGGCGATCTACGCGGCGCGCGCCAATCTCGAGCCTCTGGTCATCGAGGGTTCCCAGCCCGGCGGACAGCTCACCATCACCACCGACGTGGAGAATTATCCGGGCTTTCCCAGCGGGATTTTGGGACCTGAATTGATGGAGGAATTCAAAAAGCAGGCGGTTCGTTTCGGCACCGAGGTGGTTTTCGGCGAAGTCACGGCGGCCGATCTCAAAAAAAGGCCGTTTCGCATCGAGGTGGGAAAGGAAAACTACACCGCGGATGCGCTGATCATCGCCACTGGCGCTTCGGCCAAGCTCCTCGGCCTGGAATCCGAGATGAAGCTCATGGGGCACGGCGTATCCGCCTGCGCGACCTGCGACGGATTTTTCTTCAAGGATAAAGAACTCGTCGTTGTCGGCGGCGGCGATACGGCGATGGAAGAGGCGACGTTTCTTACCAAATTTGCGAGCAGGGTGACGGTGGTGCACCGGCGCGGCCAACTGCGCGCCTCCAAGATCATGCAGGAGCGCGCCGAGAAAAATCCCAAGATCGGCTTTATCTGGGACACGGTGGTCGAGGAAGTTTACGGCGACCCCAAAGGCGGCGGCGTGACCGGCGTGCGTCTGCTGAATGTCAAAACCGGCAGACGAGAAGACTTCAAGACCGACGGGCTTTTTATCGCCATCGGCCATGAGCCCAACAGCAGACTGTTCGCCGGCCAGCTGGAGCTAGACCCGAGCGGCTACATTCTCACCCACGACGGCACCCAGACCAACATCCCCGGCGTGTTTGCCTGCGGCGACGTGCAGGACCGCATTTATCGCCAGGCGATCACCGCCGCCGGCAGCGGCTGCATGGCGGCCATCGACGCGGAGAGGTTTTTGGAAAGCCAGCACGACTGATTGCTTCAACCGAGAGCGCGATCCGGCTTTTTGAGCCGCGACTCCGTGAGCGGAACGAACGCGCGCCAGCCGCCGTCGTCGATCGCTCCCGCGATTCTCAGATTGCCCTGCGGCTGGTCATCCCAGAATATTTCGATCTCGAGCTGATAGGCGGCGCCCGAATCCCCCAGGATAGTCTTGACTTCGGTGCAGCCGATGCCGGCCCTGAGCTCGCTGAACGAACGCGCGGCCGCGATATTCAATTCCCGCGAGAGCAGCAGTCGCGCTTCGGTTTTGTTCATGGAAGGGGGGACGGATTTCACGAGCGAAACATGAAGTAAACCGCGCCGAGAAGGCACATGCCCGCCCACACGTAATCGAGCTTCAGCGGCTCGCGCATGTAGAGCAGCGCGAAGGGGGCGAAGACCGAAAGCGTGATCGCTTCCTGCAGGATTTTTAGCTGCGAGACGTTTAATTGGCTGTGGCCGATGCGGTTGGCCGGCACCTGGAGCAAGTACTCGAAAAGCGCGATGCCCCAGCTTGCCAGCGCGGCGATGTACCATTTGCGGTCGGCGAGATTTTTGAGATGGGCGTACCAGGCAAACGTCATAAACACGTTGGACGCGGTGAGCAGCAGGGTGGTTTTGAATACGACGGACATGTTCGCTCGGCGCCTCCCGAAAGCTCGTGCTGGCTTCAGGTTAGCCGAGTTTTGCCCGGGAGCAAAGCGGCCGGCGCCAGAGTCGCGATCACGATTCGAGCTTTTTGAGCGCCGCGAGCAGAAACTCGCCGCTTTTGAGCTCCCGGCCGTCTTTGAAACGAATGAGATACGGTTTGCCGGAGGTGCCGGAGAAGCTTGCGACCTTGGCGATGAAATCGCGCGCGGTTTTTATCTCGGCGTCGTTGGCCTCCCATTTGCCGCGGAGAAAGCGCACGGCCGTCGCCGGCTCGTAGGCCGACCCGTTGCGGATAAATTTGGCGTCCTTGATCTCGCCCACCTCTTTGATCAAAGCCTCGATTTTCTGCTTTTCCGCAGCCGGCGTGCTTTGCGCCCAGCAGACCCGCGCTGCGGCCGCAAACAGGAGCAGCAACGAGAAGACAGCGGGCAAAATGGCTTTTTTGCGCATACCGATTAGACGCCGCAGCGCAAAAAAAGTTTTGTTGCCGGCGCGAAGCACTGTTATTTGGCGCTGTTGCGCATCATCTCGATTACTTGATCGGCGGTCCGCACCCGCGCCATGCGCGGAAACACCGTGTTCATGAACGCCGCCATGGAATCCTCGTGGGAGTTGCTGCAGGCGTCGCGCACGACGATCACGTTGTAATCGAGATCGCGCGCCGCGTAGACCGTCGAGGCCACGCCGACATCGACGGCGCCGCCGGAAACGATAATCGTGTCGATGCCGCGGGAGCGAAGCGCCAGATCGAAATAGGTCTGATGAAACGTGCTCCAGCGATATTTGGGAATCACGTAATCTTCGGGCCGCGGCGCGATTTCTTCGATGACTTTCTGCTCCCAGGAGCCCTCAGTGGCGCCGTGCACCGCGGGATTGCAGTCCTCGCCCGGCCACGGCCGCAGGCGCATGTCGGTGTCGGTGAGAATCAGACTGCGGCTCTGGCCGTCGGGCCGGTGGTTGGCCAGGGCGTAAAAAATCAGCAGGCGGTGCGCCCGCGCCGCGTTCATCAGGCGCACGGCGTTGTCGACCACCGGCTTCATGCGCTTTTTCGTTTCCTCCGAGGCGCCGTGGTAGTAGACGTTCAGCATGTCGAAGAAAAGCACCGCGGTTTTTTGCTTGTCGAGGTGATGGATGTTCATGGACGGACCTCCGGCTAAAATGGCATTGTTGGAGCGGCGGAGTACTGGATTTGGGGCTTCAGGAGGTCAGATGGGCGATCTCCCACCAGTTGCGGTTAAGGTCGGCCAGCAGAAACGACGCGCCGCCGGCGATTTCTTTGATCTCCTCGATCGCGGCGATGCCGAATTCATCCCGGCGTTTTTGCAAATTTTCGCGGGCTTTAGCGAGCGCGCTCGGCGACTCGACGGTCACGGTGTAGCGCTGGAGCGGGGTTAGGTATCTGCGGTTTTTCTCGGGGACTTCGAGGCTTGCGATGTACCACGGCGTCGCCGGGTGTTTGACATCGTGCGGCGTTACGGTCGGCACGTGAGTGACGACGTCGAGGCCGAGGCCTTCTCGATAAAATTTCACCGAAGCTTCCAGGTTGACGCATTCCAGGGTGCCGTGGGTCATTGCCTGCGGAATGTAGCCTGAGCCCGGGAGCCTTTCCTCGGTCAATTCGCTGGCCCACGGATAAGCGATGGGCGCGGGCAAACCGGCTTTGTGGCGGTTCTCGTAGGATTCGATCTCCCAGTAATTGCCGCCGGGCTCGACCAGAAACATGGAACAGGAGCCGGCGCGCTCCCTGCGCTTGACGACTTTTTTGAGACCGAGCTGTTCTTTGTGCGCGAGCAAATAGCGGTAAGCCCGATCGACCTCTTCGTTGCTCGACACGCGCACGCCGTAGTGGTTGCGCTCCGGCTTGTCTTTTACCTCCGGGCCGCCTTCGTGAAGGATCAGCTTCCAGCCGGTGTTCGGATGCTTGAGCACGGCTTCGCCGCCGCGCCGCTCGATCAGATCCAGCGCCAAAACCTGAGTCAACACGGGAATGGTCTCGTCGAGATAGCGGCATTCGGCGTGGCCGTGCACGAGGCCGGTGGGTTGGATCGCGGGCTTTGCGCGCTCGGGCATAAGATTTCTCATCGATTCGGCGCCGGTCATTCCAGAACGATCCGGTTTCTAAGCCGCCCGACTTTCTGTACTTCGGCTTCGACGACATCGCCGGGTTTCAGCCACCACGGGGTTTCTCCGGCCTTTCTCCCGGCGGCCACGCCCCGGGGCGTGCCGGTGGTCAGCACGTCGCCGGGATTGAGCCCCATCTGCGACCAGTAGGCGATCATCTCGCGGATTTTGAAGATCATGTAGCTCAGGTTCGAGTCCTGGCGCGTTTCGCCGTTGACCGAGAGCTTCAGTCCAAGATTTTGCGGGTCGGGAATTTCGTCGGCGGTCAGAAGGCAGGGCCCCATCGGCGCGAAACCGGGAAAGCTCTTGCCCATCAAGTGAATGCCGGATTGGTTCTCGGCGCGAATCACGTCGCGGGCGCTGATGTCATTGAACGCGGCGTAGCCGGCGACGTAATTCAACGCCTCCTCCGCGCTCGCCCCCACGCACGGCTTGCCGATGACAATGGCGAGCTCGACCTCGTAATCGAGATTTTTTACCTCGGGCGGATAGGGAATGTCGTCTTCCGGGCCGATGACGGTTCCCGGCAGCTTGAGAAACGCCACCGGCGCGCTCGGGCCTTTCCTGGATGACATCTCGGCGACATGATCGGAAAAATTCTTGCCCGCGGAGATGAGCGCGCCCGGCCGCGGCACCGGCGCCGTGAGGCGGACTTCTTTCGGATTCAAAGTGAACATGCCCGCGAGCTCGGGGTTTTCCGCGGCGTGGGCCAAGGCGTGCAACGCCGCAGTGAGCGCCTGCTCGCCGCGCTGTAAAAATTCGATTATGTCGCGGCCAAGAGTCGCCGCCGCGAGCGGGTCTGCGGCAGGGTGATTTTCATGCTGCCGCAAGTACGACGCGTACGCATTCCGCAGATCGACGATACGGCCGGCCGGGTCGAGGGCGCCGATGCGCTCGTGATCGTTATGAACGAAAGTAACGAGCTTCATCGACGGATGCCTCCGGCACGCACGACCTGATGCAATAGCGCGCCGATGGCCGGCGCCGAGCAGCGCACAGCGGCGCCGATCTTCAGCGGCGCCGGAGTCTGGAGCCGATCGCCCTGAAGCGCCATGCTGGCGCCGATGGCGAGAAAGTCTCCGGGCTCAAGGCCGAGAACCGACCAGCGGGCGATGATCTGCTCGATGGTGAAAACGCAGTCGCGAAGCGCGAATTTCTGTTTCACTTCGCTGTCGACGGCCAACTCGATCTCCAGCTCTTCCAGCTCGCGCCGCGGCGGTTTTACGAGCAGCGCCGGGCCGAGAGCGGTGCTGGAGGGGAAATTCTTGCCGAGGAGATTGTTGGCGGTGAGCCCTTCGCGCCGGTTCACGTCGCGCGCGGTGATGTCGATCATGAGCGTGACGCCGCCGATGTGATCCCAGGCCGCTTCGGCGGGAATTCTCCGCCCCGGCTTGCCGATCACGAGCGCAAGACAGGCGTCGGCGTCGAGGGCCTGGGAAAATTTCGGCCAGAGGATCGGCGCGCCGCCGGCGATGAAGGTCTGCGGCAGTTTGTAGAAAGCCGTGGGGATTTCCGCTCGGGGCAAGGCTTCGGTTCGCGCGCGGTCGGAAAAACCGACAACGAAAGATTTTTTCGGCTGGAGAAACGGCGGCAGAATGCGCAGCTCCGCGGTGTCGTAAAAAATCTTCTCGCCCTTGGCGCCGCGCGGATTGCCGGCGCTGCGGCGCATGAATTCCATCACATCGGTCAAAAGCTTCTGCGCCGGCTCGCCGTTTGCGAGGAACCCCGCAATCGTCTTTGGAAAATAAACATCGGCGAGGTCGCAGGCCGCGGCTCGGCTGTTCTGCGACTGCGCGAAATAAGCCGCGCACGCCATCCGCAAATCGGCCCACCCGCTGTCCTGGGCGGCGAAAATTCGCGTGTCGCCGGGAGGCGCGCTTTCGAGCAAACCGAGAGAAAGTTTCATGCCGTCCGCCGCAGCGATCGATGCGAAAAAACTGCCTCCCGTCTATCACGGCGGAAAGAAAAATCCCAGGCGGGAGCCTTACTTCGGGCGCGGTCCGCGCCGAAGGATTGCGCGCGCGGCGTAGTAGCCGGGAAGGCCGGTGATGCCGCCGCCGGGATGGGCGCCCGAGCCGCAGAGAAAAAGATTTTCGATCGGCGTGCGGTAGCCCGCCCAGCCGGGAATCGGACGCATGAAAAAGATCTGATCCAGCGCCATTTCCGCGTGATAAAAATAGCCGCCGCTCAGGCCGTATTCGGTTTCAAGGTCAAGCGGCGTGAGGATCTGGCGGTGCAGAATCGAAGCTTTGAATCCCGGCGCGTAATTTTCGATCGTGTCGATAATCGCGTCGCCCAAAGCGCCGCGCTGTTGCTGCCAATCGCCATCGCGCAAATGATAGGGCGCCGACTGCATCCAGACCGACATGACGTGTTTGCCGGCCGGCGCGAGCGACGGGTCGGCGATCGAGGGAACGGTGATTTCCAGAAACGGCCGGCGCGAAAAACGGCCGTACTTGGCGTCGTCCGCGGCGCGCTCCAGATAATCGATGCTCGGGCCGATGTGAATGACGCCGCCGAGCGCAGCGGCGCCATTGGAGTTTTGGAAATTCGGCAAGCGATCGAGCGCGAGATTGATCTTTGCCACCGTGCCGCGGGCGCGGATGTTGCGCGCTTGCAGCAAGAAGTGGGGGTCGAGACCGGCGGGCTCGACGAGCTTTAGAAAAGTGCGCTTCACATCGGCGCTGGAAACAACGCGCGGCGCGGCGATCTCTTCACCGTTGGCCAGCGCGACTCCGGTTGCAGCGCCGCTGCGGGCGAGGATTTTCACGACTTCGGCCTCGGCGCGGATCTCGGCGCCGTTGCGGCGCGCGGCGCCGGCCAGCGCGTCGGCCAGCCGGCCGATGCCGCCGCGAACGAAACCGGCGGTGCGAAGCGCGCCGTTGGATGCGCCGAGCTGGTGATGGAGCAGATTGAGCGCGGTTCCTTGCTGGCGCGGGCCCACGAAGGAAGCGAGCATGCCGCTCGCCGCGAGCGCCGCTTTGAGCCGATCGTTTTCGAACCATTCGTTCAGCCAATCGGCGCTGCTCATGGGCAGAACGCGCAGGAACTCGTACATTTCTTTTTTGCCGAGACGGTGAAACTTCCAGGCGGTTTTCACGAGCTCGACGGGGTTGCAACTGCCGGGACCGGCTTTGTCCGGCAGCGCCAGATCGTAGAGATCTCGAAGGAAGCCCGCGAGATTTTTTGCGAGCGCGCAAAAGGCCGGGTACCTGGCGGCGTCGGCCGCGGAACGGCGCGCGATGGCTGGCGCCGCTTGGGCCGGGTCGGATGAAATGATCAGCGGTTCGCCGTTCAGGCTCGGTGCGAAGATGAGCGGATCGAGCGCCAGCAACTCGAGGCCGTGGTTTTTGAGATCGAGGTCGGCGATGATCTCGCGCGCAAACGATGCCGCAAGATGCGCGCCGGTGGAATATTTAAAACCCGGGAAAATTTCTTCGCTGGCGGCGATGCCGCCGAGCTGCGCGCGGCGCTCCAAAACGAGCACTTTCCTGCCGGCTTGGGCCAGGTAAGCGGCGGCGACCAGCCCGTTGAGGCCCGCGCCGACGATGATTGCGTCGTAGGTGGCCACGGTTTAGATCAGTCTCAGTTTCATGTCTTTGAGGATTTCCAGCGCCGCGAGCCGGCCCGATGCGGCCATCACGCCGCCGCCGGGATGCGTGCAGGCGCCGCACATGTATAAATTGTTTATCGGCGTGCGATAGCTTGCCCAGCCCGCCACCGGACGCAGAAAAAATAACTGATCCAGAGTAAGCTCGCCCTGAAAAATATTGCCTTCGGTGAGGCCGAACTCCTGCTCGAGATCCCAGGGCGTGACGACCTGGCGGTGAAGAATGATATTTTTCAAATTGGGCGCGTATTCGCTCAAGGTGTCGATCACGGCGTCGCCCAGGGCCTCGCGTTTCTCGGGCCAGCTGCCGGTTTTCAAATGATAGGGAGCGTACTGCACGAAGATCGACATGACGTGTTTTCCCGGCGGCGCCATGGACGGATCGAGAGTCGATGGCAGGATGATGTCCATGTAAGGCCGGCGCGAAAAATCGCCGTACTTGGCGTCGTCGTAAGCGCGCTCGATGTAGTCGAGGCTGGGGCTGATCGAGATCGCGCCCGCCAGATGCGGGCCGTCGCCGGGCAGGCTGGTGAAATCGGGCAGAGCGTCGAGCGCGAGGTTGACCTTGGCCGAGGAGCCGCGGATTTTAAAGTCGCTCACCTGCTTGATGAAATCGGCGTCGAGATGTTTCCCCTCGATCATTTTCAAGAACGTTCGCTTCGGATCGACGCCGGAAACGACGACTTTGCTCTGGATCTCTTCGCCCGACGCGAGCACGACGCCGGCGGCGCGGCCGTTTTTGACCAGGATCTGGTCCACCGCGGCCTGAGCTCTGATTTCGGCGCCGTAGTGGCGCGCCGCGTCGGCGATCACCCGGCTGATCGTGCCCATGCCGCCGCGGACAAATCCCCAGGAGCGAAAGGCGCCGTCCAGTTCGCCCATGTAATGATGCAGCAGCACGTAGGCCGTGCCCGGCGAGCGCGGGCCCATGAACGTGCCGATGATGCCGCTTGCCGACATGGTCGCTTTGAGCACGTCGGTCTCGAACCACTCGTCGAGAAAATCCGCCGAGCTCATGGTCATGAGCTTGGCGAGATCGTAGAAGAGCTTTTCGCCAAGACCGCGGAAATGTTTTCCCACGCGCGCCAGGCCGAAGAGGTCCTTGGGATTCCACGTGGTCGGCTGCGGCGGGATCATCCCCAGGAGCGGCTTTACCGCCATCGCCATCTGGACCATGAGTTTGCCGTACTGCTCGTAGGCCTCGGCATCGGCGGCCGAATGGCGCGCGATCTCGCGGCGGGTTCTCGCGTGATCGCCGCAGCGAAACAGATAGTCGCCGTCGGGCATGGGCGTGAACGTGCTGTCGAGCGGGATGATCTCCAGATCGTAGCGGGGCAGCTCCAGCTCGCGGATCACTTCGGGGCGCAGCAGGCTCACGACATAAGAACACACCGAATATTTGAATCCGGGATAAATTTCCTCGGTGACGGCGGCGCCGCCGAGCACGCGGCGGCGCTCGAGAACGAGGACTTTTTTCCCGGCCTTGGCGAGATAGGCGGCGGCGGTGAGGCCGTTGTGGCCCGCGCCGACGATGATCGCATCGTAGCTTGCCATGGGATTTTGCTTAAAAGCGCATATTTGGTAATTTCACTTGCGAAGTCAACGCGATCGGTGAATTTCTTGAATCTCAAATCGACAATGCAAAATCCCCAATAGCCATGCCCATCGGGACTCCTTTTCATCCGCGCACGGCCGCGCTCTGTGCCAGTCAAAACTGGCGCATCTGGTCGGGTTATTTCGTGGCCAGCTCCTACGACGTGATGCACGACTACGAGTACCACGCGATCCGCAACACCGCTGCGCTGATCGATGTGTCGCCGCTTTTCAAATACGAGATTCGCGGCAAAGACGCGCTCCGCCTGGTCGATCGGGTCATGACCCGCGACGCGGCGAAATGCGCCGTCGGCCAGGCGCTTTACGGTTGTCTTTGCGAAGACGACGGCGCGGTGATTCAGGACGGGACGGTATTCAGATTGGCGGAAGATCATTTTCGCTTTCACCTGGCCGACCCGGGTCTGCGCTGGCTGAGGCTCAATGCCGCCGGCATGGAGGTCGAGATCGAGGAGGTTTCGGAGAAAATCGCTGCGCTGGCGCTTCAAGGGCCCAACGCGCTCAGGATTCTTCAGCGGATCGCCGATGCCGATCTCGGCGGGCTGCGGTTTTTCAGGCTCACGCCGGCCAGGGTGCGCGACGTCTCCGTGATCGTCTCGCGCACGGGCTACACCGGCGATCTCGGCTACGAGATCTGGTGCGATGCCGCTCACGCGCTGCCGCTCTGGGATTTGCTGATGGCCGAAGGAAAAGCGCTCGGCATCAAGCCGGCCGGCATGCTGGCGCTCGACGTGGCCCGGCTGGAGGCCGGCTTTATTCTTCTCGAAGTCGATTATATCGGCGCGGAGAAGGCGATGATCGCGGCGCAGCGCTACTCGCCCTTCGAGATCGGTCTTGGTTGGACCGTGGATTTGAAAAAAAACCATTTTGTCGGCGCCGCAGCGCTGCGGAAATGCGCCGGCAGGGGATGGCCGCGGCAGATCGTCGGCCTGGAGATCGCGCTTGCCAAGTATGAAAAGCTCTTTCAGCGGATCGGTTTGGCGCCCGAGATTCCGCTCGCGGCCTGGCGCGGCGGCGTGCCGGTTTACAAAGAAGACCGCCAGGTCGGACATGCGACGACGGGCGCGTGGTCGCCGGCGTTGAAAAAATACCTCGCGCTTGCGACGCTCCAGGCCGCCCTCGCCCAACCGGGCACGGAAGTCGAGATGGAAGTGACCGTGGATTACGAACGGAAAACCGTGCCTGCGACCGTCGTCAAAACTCCGTTCTTCGATCCGCCGCGCAAACGCGCCGTGCCGCCCGCCTGAGCGAATCCAAAACCGGGCTGCGTGCATTCTCTTCGTCGGGTTCGACGCGAGGCGAAGGGATAGATGCGTTTCCTGGAACAGCTTGTATACTAACGGCGTGCATCCACGGGTGAGCGTGTGATGCGCTCGAGATCAGCGGACCGGGCGGACCGCGACCCCGCGCTCCGCCAGATAGCGCTTGCACTCGGCGATCGTGTGCTCGCGGAAATGAAAAATCGAAGCGGCCAGCGCTGCGCTCGCCTTGCCTTCGGTCAGTCCCCGATAGATGTGCTCAAGATCGCCGACGCCGCCGGAAGCAATGACCGGAATCTTAAGCCGCTCTGAAATGGCTCGGGTCAGCTCCAGGTCGTAGCCGAGTCTGGTGCCGTCGCGGTCCATGCTCGTAAGCAGAATTTCGCCCGCGCCGTAGCTCTCCATTCGCGCCGCCCATTCGCACGCGTCGATTCCCGTCGGCGTGCGCCCGCCGTGGGTGAAAACTTCCCAGTGCTCGCCGACCCGCTTCGCGTCGATGGCAACGACAATGCACTGGCTGCCGAACATCTGCGCTGCATCGCGCACGAAATCCGGCCGGTTGACGGCGCCGGTGTTGATCGAAATCTTATCGGCTCCCGCTTTGAGAAGCGCGCGAATATCGTCGGTTTTGTTGATCCCGCCGCCGACCGTGAGCGGCATGAAAACCTGCTCGGCCGTGCGCGCGACCACGTCCAGGATGATCGAGCGATTTTCGTGCGAGGCGGTGATGTCGAGAAAGCACAGCTCGTCGGCGCCCTCGCGATCGTAAATGCGCGCCGCTTCCACCGGATCGCCCGCGTCGCGCAAGTCGAGAAACCTGACGCCCTTGACGACGCGGCCGGCGTTGACATCGAGACAGGGAATGATGCGCTTCGCCAACATTTTCAATTAACTTTTTAGCGGAGCCGGAGCGCCTTCACAAGCCGCCAAGCCGCGCCTCAGACAAGCCGACACGGGGAACTGAGAAAACGGAGAAATGGCGGAAGAGACTGGCTCAAGTTTCTGGTTTTGGTCCAATTTTACGGATATCGGCCTAATCCCAACAGGCCTACAAAGTCGTAATTTTTGTTGATAATACCATATATTAGGCTTTGTGTACTAAGACTTATGTGGATATTTTTAATATTGCTACAACTTTAGGCTTGACAGGTTTCCGCGCTTGGGCTAAAAACCGCCGAAAGTAGTACCAAATATGTAATCCAAAACTGGGCGGGAAAAAAAAGGAGGCCAAGTATGGGGAAGAGACTTTGGGCACTGGCGGTGCTCAGCATTTTTCTTTTAGCGGGTGGAGGAGCTGCGCGCGCGCAGAGCGTGGACGAGAAGATCAAATCGCTCGAGCAAGAGCTCTCGCAGTTAAAAGATCAGCAGATCGAGATGAAGAAAGAAGCCACGGCGGCGGCCGCGGCGTTGCCGACGTTCGAGTATCGGCCGGGCAAC